>ENA-OURU01000015-OURU01000015.1-human-gut-metagenome-genome-assembly--contig:-NODE-15-length-219658-cov-13.028902_pt1 | contig 219658 bp, 164 predicted proteins | sample MGYA00242137_ERZ509064 | MGnify/ENA primary metagenome ERZ509064 (study PRJEB26280, sample SAMEA2338777) | human gut metagenome | biome: human gut; feature: human-associated habitat; material...
AAAGTCTGGGCTTTGCGCATAAAAAGAGGTTGTGCCAGCATTTTGACACAACCTCATTTCTTTTCCAATACGGATACAAGCTCCGCCACCCGGCGCTAACTTTATATTCAGAACTTCATTCCGCGTTACTTTCTTTTTCGAAACCTTAATCGTTTCTCTGTTACTCAAATAATGGGCATTCTCCCCATCTTCTACAATTTCCGCTTCATAGTCTCCTTTACCTAAGAAAGACAGCGGCACACGTAAAGTTCTACTTTCTTCGTTAGTTGCAGCTCCTACCAAGAATACTCCATCTTCCGCTTGACGCATCATTACGATATATTCCCCTATTTCGCCATCCAAAGTCTCACTTTCCAGCCAAGGCATCTTCTGTGCAGACAAAAAGCGGAGTAAAGCAGGGTATTTACAATAATATTCAGGAATATCCGGAATAATCGTTGCGCCGGAGAAAGTGATCAATGTTCGTGCAGCTTCCGATACCACCGTTGAAGGTACCTCCTGATTATTATCCGAACGCGTCGTTTTCCCCTGTCGCAAGTCAAACATACCATTATTCATATCAATCGGGCCGGCTATCATATTCACAAATACCGAAGTAACAAAGGTCTTGGGATAGAAAATCTCATGGCCGTCCAATTGAGCCTTGCAATATTCACGTGTCACAGCATTGGGCCACGTCCGCATCTGCCCATAGGGATGCACCGGATAATCATGAAAATCTACCAATAATTTATACCGTGCACACATTTCCGTTATACTCTTCGTTCTGGTATTCTTCTCTTCGCCATCTCCAGCCATAAAACCATACTTCACCCCGGCAGCTCCCCATGCGCCATATTGCTTCAAGGTTTCTTCCAACGGATAATTACGTCCTCCTACATCATTCAGATACAGCCAAATGCCTACTCCTTTCTGTTTTCCATATTGAATCAACTTTCGTACATCCCTGGCCTTATCTCCCTTTACAGGATCTGAACCTTGCTCAAACTCAGGTCCATACCAGTTGGCATCAAGAACCAGATAGGCAAAACCCTGTTCGGCGGCAAAATCAACCATTCTTTCCCAAGAAGGATAAGACATTGTATAATGAAATCCTTCCCATTGAGCACCATTGATACGCCAATCCCACAATGCAACTCCCGGCTTTACCCATGAAAAATCATAATCTCCGGAAGGTTCCGGATTCAATAATTCCAAGAGATGAGAATCTACCAGATCGCCCGGACGATTGCCGCAAAGAACCACACGCCATGCCGATTGATACCCCGCATGAAGCAAATGCGGCTTTACAGACACAGAAAACAAACATTGCCCTTTTTCCGACTTTAGTTTCAAAGGTTCCCCTTCATCCAGACAAGCTTCATGGACAGCCAGATATAAATCATCCGCAGCCTTCACCGTCATCACAGGCAAGCGCTCACCATCAGTTTCCGTCAATCGTTCCGGACCGATATTATGCCTTTCACCATTATAAAACCATGCAGTATAATCGCCTGCAAAATTAAAAGTAGTAAGTTCCAATGCAGAACCTGCACCTTGAGGTGACACATAGCGAAAAGCCACACCTTCATTATAAGCCCGTGCCACTACCTCCAAAGCATCCGATGATTTCGCTTCATTCACAAAAGACAGCTTCATCTCATTGTATTTATCGGGTACTACGGCACGCTTTCCCCACAGAGGCTTCCAAACAGAATTCACTTTGTTACGAGTAACCTTTCCCATTTTCCATCCCCGGAAAGGAAAAGTCAGCCCATCTTCCGTTTTAAACCCTAATGCAGAAGCATCAATCACTTGTTTACGCTTCACGGATAATTGATAAGTCAGCTCACCGGCATCCGTTTGAATAATCGCTAACTGTATCTTTCCGTCAGGCGAATCAACCGTATATTTTTTTTCACCGGCATAACAATAGGTTCCTATCAATAAGAACAACAAACACAATTTTCTCATAATCCGATTTTATCACATCAATAAACTTTATTAAATACCGGCTTCATTATAAAACTGAATTCATAATTACCGTACGGCAAGCGGTATTGCGGATAAGCGATAGCTCCCCAACTATTTTCACAAGCCAGCCCCAATTGAGCCTTGTCTATGCAAAGATTCGTATAATCCACCGGGATTACCTCCGGCGAATGACGCTGATCTTTATTCAATCCGTCGTCCAAAGATTCAATCGTATAATTCAGAGCCGATGCCGAGAACGGTGCTTCCGCAACAAATTGCAACCCGGAACCCGCTTCATTCAGTTGTCTCCACCAACGTATATCAGTCTTAGTACCCGTTTCTTGCGGACGGATATATGGATAGAATTGTTCAGCCACCGTCTGGCGATAAATTCCCAAATCCGTTGCATGATTACGGTCCGAATAGTTTTCCACAGGACCTCTGCCATAATAGTTGATTCTATAGAACTCGTCAGGCATCTGCATCTGCATGCCGAAGCGGAACATATCGGGCACTTTCTCTGCTTCACCGGCAACCATTTTCTGGGTAACTTTTATCTCACCTGTATTATTTATCACATAAGTCAGATATAATTTAGCAGATACATCAGGCATTTCATATCCGGCCTCAACTACAATCGTTCCATTTTCCTGCTTATTGGTAAATGAAGTTCTTTTCAGTTTTGGATTCAACCATACTCTGTATTTATGCTGCAACCTAGCACCATAATCGTTGTCAGTAGGCGCACGCCAGAAATTAGGCACGAGTTGTCCGCCATCATTCATTAATTCTTTGCCTGCAACCTTATATCTGCTCAGGAAACCATTGTTCTTCGCAAACTCGATAATGAAATCCTCACCTTCAATGATCAGATAATTGCCATCATTATTATTCACGGAAGGAGCAACCGATTCTATATTCGCTTTCTTCACATTCACTAATGCCATATCGGGTGCCTTATAGGGAGTGACGGACATTTGAGCTTTTGCAACAGTAAATCCGGGAGATAATAAGGTTTCAGCCTTTTTAAGTTTATAAGACACATTCAGTAATAGTTCTTTGTCTTTATACGAATTTACATCGGAGATGTCCAGTTTTAGTTTCGCCTTTTGTTGAGGAGCAACATTCAGATTGCTAACAGTGCCGGCTTCTACCAATTCACCATCTGCCAATAACTGCCAATCCAGATAATAAGCGGAAAGATCACGGAAGAAATTCTCATTAAAGATTTCTATTTCTCCATTTTGCAGGTTGACGGGATGTGTCCAAATGGACTGATAAAAGTAACCCACTTCGTACATGTGCGGATTTGGTACCCTGTCAGGGCTTATCAGACCATTATCACAGAAATTATTGTCAGAACCATCGTACTTATTAAAATCTCCGCCATACGCATATATTTCAATACCGTCTTTATTTTTCCAACGCACAGACTGGTCAACAAAGTCCCAAATAAACCCACCCTGGAATTTCGGATATTTACGTATCAGGTCCCAATATTCTTTGAATCCACCCATAGAATTACCCATAGCATGCGCATATTCACACTGTATAAGCGGCTTAGTAGCATTACTCTTGGCATAATCCTCACACGCACTGTACCACAAATACATCGGGCAGAAAATATCGGTATAATAATCATGACCGGCCTGTTCATACTGCACGGGACGTGTCGCATCTTCCGCTTTTATCCAACGGTAGCAAGCCTCAAAGTTAGGGCCGGGACCGGTTTCGTTGCCCAATGACCAAATAATAACCGAAGGATGATTGTAACTGCGCTGCACATTACGCTGGTTACGTTCCAGATGTGCTTTGGCAAAAGAAGCATGTTTAGAAAGCTGATTATTAGTATATAACATTCCGTGCGCCTCTACATTAGCCTCAGCTACGACATACAAACCATACTCATCGCACAATTCATACCAAAGATTGTCATCAGGATAATGACACGTACGCACAGCATTAATATTGAATTGTTTCATAATCCGAATGTCCTGCAACATACGCTCCCGTGAAACAACATATCCATAATCGGGATCCATTTCATGGCGGTTGGCACCTTTAATAAGTACAGGCTGTCCGTTCACAAGCAGCTGAGCATCCTTAATCTCCACTTTACGGAAACCCACTTTTACCGGAATAACTTCTAAAATATCATTGCCATTCTTTAAAGTAGCGGTCAGGCAATAAAGATTGGGCATTTCCGCACTCCATTTAAGAGGATTCTTAACCTCCATAACAGTCGAAAGACTGCCCGAACCATTCAACCGGGTGTTTGCAACCACATTGCCTTTCGCATCCGACAATTCCAGCTCTACGGTACCCCGTCCTTTCATCTGGAGAGCAATGTCCAGTGATCCGTTGGTGTATTGCTGATCCAAATCGGGAGTAACCCTTATGTCCTGTATACAAGTCTTGTTGCGAGCATATAAATAGCAATCACGTCCCACACCCGAAAAGCGGAAGAAATCCTGGTCTTCAAGGTATGACCCGTCGCACCAACGGAACACCTGAAAGGCAATCAGATTTTTGCCCGGTTTGAGATAACCCGACAAATCAAACTCTGCTTCCAGTTTACTGTCTTCACTATACCCAACGTATTTACCATTTACCCACAAATAGATATTAGAAGTGACAGAACCAAAATGCACAAATATTTGCTTATCCTTCCACTCCGCCGGTATGACAATCTCTTTTCGATAGGATCCTACATGATTGTTGGCTACAGGTATTTTCGGAGGATCAGTTCTGAATTGGTTCTTCCATGGGTACCCTACATTGACATAAATAGGATCACCATAACCATTTAACTCCCATACAGCAGGTACTTTCAGTTCATCCCACGCACTATCATTATAGCCCAACTGATAAAAATCATCCGGACGCTGGTCAGCATTCCTTACCCAATTAAATTTCCACATCCCATTCAGAGACAGAAAATTATCAGATTCTTCCTTAGCACCTGTACGGGCAGCATCGTATGATTCATAAGCAAAATAATTAGCGTGCATCGGAGCACGATTCACAGCATTTACCTCCGGATCTCTCCACTCATTCTTTTGGGATAAAGCAACCGTTTGCAATCCAATAGCCAACGCAAATAGGCTGAATAGTCTCTTCTTCATATCATTATTATTTGAAATTATCCTATAGGATACAAATGTAGAGCTTAATCTGCCCACAGACTTTCAAAATTAAATATATGATTTTTAAAATTAGATATATATCAGACTCCTTGCTCCTGTTTTTAGCTTTTAATAATATATCTTCTTGCCTCTCTTATTGGAGAAGGAAAGATAATCTTTTACCTTCACATCATAGTATGACTTTGCAATTCCATCATCATTGGAAGGCAATTTGTCTTTTTCATGCGGCAACTCAAGAATATCAATTACCTCTACACTCTTTTTCAGTTTAGGGAAGAGCAGACTGACATAGATATATTTGGAGTTAAAACCTTCCACAGTCAATAATCGATCTTGGGGAGCTCCTCCGTCATATCCTCTCACATGGTATTCATCACCCGTTTTTCTGTCTATTATCACAAAACCGGGACTGTAATACAACCATTGCCAATCAAAGTAAATAGGTTGAAGAAACGTTACTTTCGTATCTTTTGCTCTTCTTTCAATGGAATATAATAAAGGTTTTGTTCCTGTTGCTCTGTTATAGGGCCTGTCAGCAACCTCAATGCTATCTTTAGGAAGCGCATAGGCTGCATCATATATTTCCTGATCCCGATTTCTTGTTTGATCCACTACCTCCGTACTCCTGTCAATTTTCGGACGCAATTCCTTTCCCATATCCATCTGTAACCTACTAACCAACAGCGGCATGGCTTCGCGCATAATCCCCATTGCCGACTCTTTATACCGCTCGCCCAAAGGAGATTCAAAAAATGAAATAACTCCTTTCAGATCATCCAATGCTAAATGCTTCTTGTAGACAGGCAGATATATTTCCAATACCATCTTCTCTATCTTCTCCCTCCATGACTTAGTAAATGTATCCCAATAATCAGCATCTTCTTCAGATGCATTCATCTTTGCCACAGATAAAGTATACGATAGAACCTCATCAATAGAAGCCGACGCGCCGGTAACTTCCATCAACTTTTTCAAAGATACTTCGTACTCATTCGTCTTATCAGGTTGCTGCGCAGACACCGGCAGAATAAAAGTCAACAATATGATTATACACACCGCTACTCTAAAAATAGTTTTGTTTCTCATAATATCATTTTTAAATAGTTCATTATATTTATTGCATAGATAGTGCTTTTATATGAGAAAAACTAATTAAGAGCGTATACAAAATTACTAAATTACTTGTAATCGAGATCCGGAAGATTCTGCTCATGCACTGAACCGGAAGATTTTCATCCTGACCACATTGTGGACAAGGCTGAAGAGATAACTTTTCTACATCCTACACCAACCATCATTTTCATCTGATTATCAAATAGATAGACAGTGCAGGAAGTGATATAGGAAAGTATAGAAAAGTTCCATCCTACACCCAAAAACAGATAAAAAATATGTTTTCAAGGAATTGTGCAAGATATACAAAAACATATTGATAGTCTGAATATCAATATATTATAGCTTAAAATACTTTCTCAAGGTGTAGGATGTAGGAAATAGAGAAATATCTTTCCCTGTAAGAAAAAAGCTGAAGCTTATTTAGTAATCGAGAATTTGGTACTTTCATCAGCACTGATTTATGATTTTTCATCATCGGTTTATTATATCAATGCCAATTAATGCAGCGATTCATAATAAAATATCACAGGATTTGAATCTTCAGTTAACTTCTTTAATTCATTTATCTTATCCAAATCAGAATGCACTTTACCTGTATGTAAAAAATCTAAAAAGAACTGTATTTGGTCAGTTTTAACATAACCATAAACTCCTTTCGAATCCGAGAAAGCAAATGTAGTCAAAATTACTCCATCAACATCAAATACAATATCATCTTGAAAAAGATCAGTAGTCCGTACAGTATTCGTTACTTTATCATACATAACATACGGCATACTCATATTATTATAATATTGAAAAACAATCATACTTTCAGTTTCAAAATAATGATTAATATTATATGAAATATCTTTCTCGAATAATATTCGATGAAATGAAGATTCATTGCCTTCCTCCTGACATTTAATTAACTCATCAATATCTTTAGAAGTAATCCAATTTTTTGCTTTAAACGCAAGAAACGGTTTTATGCTCTCTTTTTCTATGGAAATAATGGTATCCATAAACATCTCTACATATTTAGAATTAGTATTAGCAACCGGATAAAAAAAACCACCGGTTCTCAGAAATAGTTCATTCCATCCTCTATTATATTCGGAAGACTTCAAATAAGAGTTTACGCATTTGCCTGTTGATTTATCTATTTTCTGCAATAAAAAAGAATCTTCGGTCTTTGAATAAGGTATGGCATTAGCAAATATTTCATTATCAATAAAGTTTATATAAGAGATTCCCAATCCATTATCATGAATGTTCATAGAACTAATAAACCGGGCTGTTTTTATATCATATCTGTTTATTCTATTATTATAAGAATCAAACAAATAGAGTTCCTTTTTATTAAAATCAATACTCACATCCGTAACGTAAACATATTCCCCCGGACCTTGACCAACCTTCCCTATTTTATGTATAAAATGCCCAGTTTTATCAAAGACAAATATTCCTCCGGGATGTTGATCATTATCCACTATTATAATAAAGTCATCCACCACTCTAATGTTACTAACATTATTTATAAGGCAATTTTCATTCGTTTCAAGAATAATAGTCTTAGCACTCTTAAAATAAGACGAAAAATTCACATATTTATCCTTGGTTATATTATCAATATCAATAATATATAGCGAGTCATTTTTATCAACAGGAGATACAATCTCATTTTTCCCTCTTCTATCACAAGAAGCCAAAAAGAGAAAGAGAAAAAGAATTATTAGTGCATTTTTCATAAATATCAATCAGAATTATTCTATAATAAAATCTACATTTGCGCAATAGCATAAAGTAAGTTTTAACACAATCACTTGCAACTTCATCATCTGATTATGGTTGTATCGAATAAATTATCATATATAACAATTGACTTATAATGTATCGCATTTCTTTATAATATTTTTTCTTCTTCAAAAAACAGTCCACTGTTATCATAACAAACACCCAAATAAGTAATGTTACAGGCGTCTTATACTCTTTTTCTAAAGGGCTCATTAGAATAATATAAAAGTTTAAAGATACTAATAAGATTTCACTGAATACAATAATCAAATGTCTCATATTATCTATATTTACATTATATGCCCATTAGCGAACAAGTAGTCTCCGTTATAGTTATTTCATTTATAGAATGCATACCTACCTTACGCTTTTCAGTTCTAGAAAAGGCGATTCAAATCCTCTATACCAAAGTTTCTTTTAAGAATTACTCCGTCGGGTGATATCAACATCAATACCGGTATTTTATTTATTCCATACGAATTCACAAACGAATAATCCGCCAGCACTTGTGTCCAAGGGAGTCCTAAGCGCTTAAGTGCTGTTTCCCAGTCTTTCCTATCACGATCTATTGAGATAGATAATAACTTCAGATTTTTAGAAGCATATTTTTCGCCCGCATTTCTGATTTCCGGTAACTCTGCAATGCAAGCCCCACACCACGAAGCCCAGATATTCACTAGCACATAATGCCCATTCCCTATATAATCCGACAAATATACTTTTGTGCCGTCCGGTAATTCTACTTTAGAATCAACAAAACTACTACCTTCTTGCACACTAAGCAATTTTGTTATAAACCGATTGCTTTTCAACACGGGAGAGGCACCGGCAAGCATAGCATTTAATTCGTCACCGGTAATCTGTTCCTGAAAAAGACGAATCCAAAATGCGGGAATTATATTATCAAGATTCTCATAAACAGTTCTTTTTATAAATTCCTTTGTTTGTTTTATCACCTTTTCACGGGTAATTGCATATAATTCTTTTTTCCTTTCAGTTTCAACATTCAGACTGTCCAATTTCTTAAAAGCATCTATACCAGCTTGATTCAGCACCTGATACTCTCTCCAACTCTTTTGAAATACATCATTAATCGGAGTGCCTTCGCACCACCCCTCCTTACCATCTGTACAAATACGAATATTCCCATTCTCAAGTACGGTGAAAATCCCATCCACACCATCAATGCATACAGCCGCCCAGCAAGGCTGTAGCAACTCTCCTTTAAAAATGAATTTTCCATTCACGACATTCGTACTATCAGCCTGCCGATTATCCTCTTCCAACATAACCAAAGCAACTTTTCGGCCTTCATATTCGTGATCTGTACTTCCCTCAATACTGTAATGTACTTGAGAGAAGGTTCTTCCTCCTACGAGAAGCAAGATTATTAATAGTACTATTTTCATATCCATTTTAATATTATCATCAACGGTTCAGTAAAAAAAACTACTCTCTTTCAATAATCCCTTCCTCCTCCAATTTCTTCTTTAACCGATAATAGGTATCAAGTTTACGATTCCAAACGTCGTCGTTATCATCACTCGATAAACATGCTGTCTTCAGGATACTTTCATGGCTATTTTCTACAACAGGAGAGGTAACTTCATCCAATTCCGCAAATTCCACTTCTATTTCATCCCCTATTTTAAACTCCCCTCCATTCCATGTAACATGTATTTCTTCGGGCATTTTCAAACCTCCGATATTCCAATAGCCTCCATCATATCCATGTTGCATTATCATAAGACTGACTTCACCATTTGGAATACCCGCTTTCCAAACAGTATCCCTCCATTTTACAATAATTCCTTTCATCCTATATAAGTCCCTTTCCTTGTAATTCCATTTTTAATTGCTCATATCTCCTTTTCATCTCATTGCGATCACAATCTTCAATTGTCAAGACAGGTGATACCTTATCCGTATCAACCATTTTTATCAAGACTCTGTCACCTTCTTCCAACTTCTCTGTGAGCCAAGTGAGAAAATGCAAAACATCACTTCCTCTTATTTTGATTCTGCCGGAAGAACATCCGAATGCCAAATCCGCAAATACAAAATAATCTGAAGCGGCAACTATAGGCTCTCGACCATTTATACTTATTTCAAAGCCTATCATAATCACTTATTATACAAAGCTCTATCACTTCTCCTTTTTATGTATCCTCCTACGAAATGGAAACTCACAGCTAATGTTTGTTTTGCCTATTTTTCTTTGATAATAAAGAAAAAACATGAACTAACATATGAATAGTAACCATAACAGTTATCGTAAGACATACAACCATCCAAAATGTTATATCTTTTTCATTGAAAAGATACTGCAATAGAAAAGCAACTACTACACCTCCTATAATGTATTTCAAAACACATGAGTACTTCATATTATTGATAAATTATTATTTTAGTAAAATCATTATTTCACGGTTTGAGACTCTTATTTACTTGACTATATTATTGCATTTCTGTATAGTCTACCCCTCATTTTCTGTTATACGTACCGGGCAAACAACATTCACCCAGTACGTAATAACAATTTTGAAACATACTCTTATACATCAGATGCAACTTCACTACCTGATTATGGTTGTATCGAATAAATTATTGTATATAATAATTGACTTATAATATATCGCATTTCTTTATAATATTTTTTCTTCCTCAAAAAATAGTCTACTGTTATCATAACAAACACCCAAATAACTAACGTTACAGGTGTTCTAAACTCTTTTTCTAAAGGATTCTTTAGAATAATATAAAAGTTTAATGACACTAATAAAATTTCACTTAATACAATAATCAAATGCTTCATAATTATCTATTTATGTTTGCATTATACATTGTACAACTCATTCCGGTTGGTGAGTACGTAGTTATTTCTATCAAAGTTATTCCATTTGTAGAACCAGATCTTGCATATTCATCTTGAATACTTGAAAATTTAGCATCAGTAAAAAAGGCATATGCACTAATTAATGCTGATGCAACATTAGGAGTAAATTTGCCATTTATAAGCCCAGAAAAAGCTGTCACTCCATTGACTGTCCGCATAGCATTTATTACTGTCGTGACTTCTTCATCATTTAAAGTAGTAGTGGTAGTGCGAAAATTTGCTCCCCATATCGTTTCAGAGTTACTCCTCGTAGTTATAATAGGTAGCTTTATATCAAAAGGATTTTCTATTATAATTCCTTTATCATTCTCCATAAAATACAAATAAGCTTTATATTGTGTATTAGTATTAGCTACAGATTGTTTCACCATAGAAAACAGAAAATCGGATATATTTATATCTTTTGCCGAAGAAATTGTTAGATAGCATGTATCGCTTTCTATGATTAAATAATCTTCTACTCTTTGAAGAACTTTACCCATAATCTCTTGTCCTTGCTTTGAAAACAAAGTACTTTCAGAACAATCTAAATATTCATCCATTTCAGAACATTCCTCCTTTGCTTCAAAAGCTACTTCATAATCATTACTACAACTTTGGATAGATAAACAAACTACAACAATGAATGCACTTATTGAAGCAGACAATGTTAAATACTCAAATAATTTTTTCATAATATTTATTTATTTAATATGATACGAATTCTTTAATCAATTTGTAAGTAATATGAGTATTTCATATTCTTAGATAATTCGCACTTATCTTTCTTACCAATTTATTTACATTACATAACCTCACGATTTATTTATTATTAATTTCTCTTTTAACAATTCTGTTGTATCCGGATTTAAACATAGTTGCTAATTTCAAATATTACGCTATTTTTAGTAAAAGAAGGCACTTTCTACCAATAGAACAAACATAGAGCGTATACAAAATAAGTAGAACAATATTTGTATACGCTTTCGACTATTAAAATAAATTCTTGATAAATTCCGACAATGATTTACAACTGATATTCATTTTCTTTTTTAAACGACAACGCCTCATCCGAAAAGAACTGGGCAATATATGCAACAGCTTTGCAATATCAACATTTTGCATATTAATACGCATCAATAGTACAATACGAATGTCATCTTTTGAAAGCATTGGGAACTTTTTGTAAAGCTTATATATAAAGTTATCTTGCAACAGACTTATTGAATGCTCCAGTTCTTCCCAATCCATTTCATTTGGACATTTTAAAGATAAAAATTTATCCAACATTTTTTTTTCTGACATTATTGTTTCCATATTAACTTTTATTTTTTTTCTTGTTTTACTTTATATTTCATCCGCCTAACTAGTGAAGATGGAACTTTCACATGTTTTTCAATTATTAACTTTGACACAACCTGGAATTTCTCTTTATCGTTAGTTTTTTGATACAATTTAAATAATTGATATAATGGGATAAATCTACAAGGACACATAAAAGAGGCATTCTTATAGTACATTTCTGCCATTTCATATTTTCTCTGTCGTTCATAAATATTACCTAAAAGTAATTCTAGCTCATAATCAGCCCAATAAGTCCGGCATTGCAAAGCTTTATCCAAACTGTTATCCAAACTGCCTACATCAAGAAGCGCCACTGCATAATTATATAAGAAATAGGGATTACTGCCCAATACGGGCATTAAGCTTTTATAAACATCCAAGCTTTCGTCCGTTGCGTGTAGATAAGCTATATCATTCCACCGATACTCCGCCTCTATACGTTGATACAACCGATATAAGAAGCCCAAACAAAATATAATTAAAATGACACATAACGACTTTTTATAAATCGGAGCAAATACCCAACATCCAACCCTCCTTAACAGTATATAAATATCAAAACAAACTATAACCCACACGAACGGATACGTAAAAGGATAAGAGAATAACGAGAAGACACCTGCACTCAAGAGAGAAAGCAATGCTGCCCGCTTCTCATCTCCAGGTTGTTTATAATAGCAAAAAAGAAGAAAAAAGATGAATACCAATAATATAAAGAACCCCAAGAATCCAAAATCCACCAATACGGCCAAGTATTCATTAAAAGGACATAGTACATTATCAGCCAACATCGAATACTTACTATCCGGATGTTGTTCAAAATGATGTGCCTGATAATCCATATAATGAGTTCTAAAACTATTTATCCCATGCCCGTAGACAGGAGAGTCTTTTATCATTTCCCATGAGCACTTCCAGATAAGTAATCTGCCATCGGCAGAATCTTTCTTCAAGAAATAACTCCCCCCTAAAAACAGAAAAAAAACACCTGTAAGAACTATAGTTTTAGTCCTTCTCTTCAAAGGTACATAATGCCAATAATATATACTCACAACAACCACAATGCTCATAATACCCGTTCGGGATTCAGATAGGATGACAGCCAAAATAATAATTGAGGCTAACAGATATAAGAACACTTTCAACAATATGCCTTTCGCCACCTTCAAACATAGAGCCACAAATGGAAACCCTATACACAAGCAGGATGCAAAACCCGCAGGATTATCAAAACTACCCACTATTTTATAATGCCTTATAGATGGAATCCATTGAAACCATTGTCCTATTCCATAGAGTGCCTGACAAAAAGTAATAAGAACTATGATACAACCACACGCAACAATATCAATTCGAATTGTCTTATTACATAATTTCTTTATAGACAAAACAAAGATGCTAACTAATAGAACAAGAAGTGTGAAACACCATTTAGGTACAATATAAGTATCCGTCATGTGATGTGAGTAAAAGAATATGCTCACAAAACACAATAAACAAAATAAAAGACTCTCTATTTTACACAATTTACACATCATAGCACTCTTCTAATTGTCACCAATATCTCTGCTTCCCCTCCTCATATTCAAAAATCCGCTCATCACTTCCACGAGTATGATTCTTTAAATAAAGCAGTGCTCCTTTAGGAGCCATATAGAGCAGAGAATCGGAGGCAGGTATCTGTTCACCGATAGAAATCCACTCTCCTTTAGAAGAATAGAACAGTTCATACGTATCCCCCTCGCGCACATAATTATCCCGGTTACGGGGAGTAAATATTATTTTCCGAATTAAACAAGGACGCCCTAAATCAAGCCCTGCCCATCCGCCTGTCGGCTGATAATAATCGAAAGAGGTATAAGGGTCGCCATCGTAAACATTCCGATAATCATGCTTTCCATCTCCATTTTGCCCATTAGGAGTACCGATAACCCTACCCTGTAAAGCACAAGTGTCCGCCGGATCCTCATAAAAAGCAACTTCCGAAACATTGCAGTAGCCATTTTCGGGACCCACATATCGTACGTATCGATAGTGTTTTGTACTACTTAACGTCACAACACTATACAAGCGCACCGGAGCCTCCTTCACTACGTACAGAGTATCTTTCTGAAGAAAATCCGCACGGTTACTGCCTTCAAAAACTCCGCCAACCATACGTTGTGCAAAAGGCTCAATAAACTGATGATACTTATTCAAAAGCTTTATTTCTTCCGTTTCATCCGAACCCTCAAAATAATGGACACCTCCGGTGCTTCCATCAAGGACAAACGGATTCGATACCGGAATAAGCCGCCCATGCTTATAAACAGACAGTTGGAGTACAACCCCTCCTTCCACATCATTAAAGGAAACATCGTTTTCTTCGGGATGCGCCCATGCTATAGGCTCCCAATCCATCCATGCAGGGCTGCACAAATACACCACTTCATCCTCCGGAAGTTTATGAAAAAGTTTCTCACGAGGTATATTCAGCATCCGGGAATGCTTACCGCTATACAGTCGCGTCACATCTATAAAGTGAGGAAACCGAAATGAAGAATAAACCGCTTCCGCATCTTTCCGCATATCCTTTACTACAGCTTCATTCCGGCTGAATGTTTGCCGATAAATCTTGGATTTTATTCCCCAGTATTTACGGACAGGTTCCAGCATACCGGTTTCATACATATAATATGATTCACCGTCCTTATCCAATATAAAATTCCAGAAGTGAGCCACATTTCCATCGCCGCGCAAAGGCATATAATCGCAACCACAAGGAATGCCTAAGGCCCTGAAAATATAAATCAGCATATCCGCTGTCTCACGGCAATTGCCGGAATGCCAATCCACAAGATCGGGACCGATATGCGGACCCTCTCCGAACTGCCCCGTAAAATGAAACTTTATCCGGGAAATGGAGTCTATCAATACCCGCGAAACAAATAAAGGATCTTGTGCCTCAGGAAGTGCCCTGACGGAGTCCAATATAGGATTGAAAGCATTGTATACCTTCTCACGCCAAGGTTTTAAAGGCTCGTCTTCTATCCTGTAAGGCAAAATGTATTCGCAAAAGTCAGCAAAAGATACATTCTTACCCCACGGCTGTTCGTTCCAGACTTTAAACGCCCATTCTATATTGTCTATCAGGAAATCGGCTGGAAGCTCTAAATCAGGCTTAACCGTTGATTTTCTAAGATTAATGCGTCCATACATTTTCCGGATTGAATCCTGCACTTCACCGGGGGTATACAGTCCGGTACCATAAAGTTCGAACTGTTTCTGATAACGCTCCACCTGCTCGCCCTCATACGAACAATAATACGGAAGATTCTCTATCAGAAACTCGGCCGCCCGCAATTTCAGCGTATCAGCCTCATACCTTTTCAGTACCTCTCTCAACTGAGGATTTTCCTTGATGACATCCTCCAAAACGTGAGAAGAACTATTCCCCCCACACCCACTTACCAAAGCTCCTAAAAGAAAATACAAGATATACTTTTTCATCTTCATACATACATAAGGCTTATTCATTTTCTTTCATTATATCGCCACGGGTAATGCCTCCTTCATTGAAACTGTCAACTGCAAAATAGTAGGTTTGTCCGGTCTGCAAGCACCTCAATTCAATCTCAGTATCATTATACACCATATAGCTATTGTACAACTTCTCCGGATGGATTCCAAAACGAATACCATACCCGGTTGCCCCCTCTACTTCCCTCCATTTCAAAATGACGCTTCTTCTGTCCTCTTTATTCCGACAAATGCGATAAAATTTCGTTTGAGGCGGAGAAGGTTTATCCGACCGTCCAAATACACGTAAGCCGGAAACAGAAAATTTACCGGAAGGACAATAAATATTTGTAAGCCGGATATACCGCGTCTTCACGGCTTCTTTAAGTTGGATATAATCATGGGGAGCATCCTCTGTATTCACCGACTTGTCTACCAAAATATTCCACTTTTTCCCGTCTACAGACTCCTCCAGATAGTATTGATAAAAGACACTATCTGACCGCCCGAACAAATGGGCATCATGATCGGCAAAGTTTATCTGCACAGCGTTTACTTCACACTCTTCACCCAAATCCACCGACAGGTATTCTCCTTTATCGGCCGTTTCGGCACTCCACCAGGTTCGTATATCTTCATCAACAGCACAACATGCCGGATATTTTCTGAGTTCGGAAGAAGATCTGACACTTTTATTATGGGACAATAGCATCCAACCGGGAGACAGCTCCTCAGGAGAAGTTATTTTATGGTCAGGGACAATCATTGGGTAATCTCCCAGTTCTGTATAAGCGTACATTACACTATCTTCATCAAAGAAAACCGGATATAGAGCCAACCTTCTTTCAAAATAATGCCGGGCGGTGACAGCAACAGTACCTACATGCCAATAATTGCCATATTTATCCTGGAAAGTTCCCCCATTTCCCGCACCGGTAGTAAATCCTTCCGGCCTGTAAACAAGCGGATTATGATCTGCCAAGACAAAAGGTCCTAACGGAGTGTCGGAAACATACACCCCATCATTGGAAGTTTTAAACTGTATACCGGGAGAAGCATACTGTAAATAGTATTTTCCACCACGTTTGTTCATCCACATACCTTCTAACCAAGGAGTCGCGTCCAGCCAATCATGACGATCACCGGGTGTCTCCCATCCATTGCCCTGTTGGCAATTTCTAATTAATGGAGAAGGTTCACCCAACAATTGAAATGTATGCGGATCGACTTCCACCCCCGTTAAAGAAACAGAATTACCCGCCCCCGCATACAAGTATAACCTTCCTTTATCATAAAAAAGCATTGGCTCCAACATTCCCGGAGGAAAACTGCAAGCTACCGCTTCCCAAACTCCAGACTTCGGGTTATCAGTTTTATAAATGGTATCTGCAGCATAAGAAGCAGTGTAATACAATTCACCATGCATTTCCACAACTGTAGGAGCAAAACTTTCTGTAGGAAGATTTGTATCGTCAATTAATTTCCATTCTATCAGGTCAGAAGAGTAGTAATATCCTCCCGAACCAAACACAAAAAGATAGTAACCACCCTCAAACTGAACAATACAAGGATTTGCAGCATCTCTGCGGGAAACATCATTGAGACAGAAGCGATAATTCAAATTGAGAGGATTGCTTATGGTGCGGAATACCGGATTCTCCGTATCGGACATCCGACATCCCGCTACCATAACAATTATCATGACTAATACCCATATATTTTTTCGGTTATACATAGCATTCATACATCAGACATATTAGGTTAACTTTTATATGTACGCAAAGTTAACCTGCTGATGAAACACTCCTTTTAGATTACAGATATTTGATTTTAGATATTAGACATTTAATCAGAATTTACCCTAAAAGTGCTATATTTGCCTTCGCATACTGTTTAAAAATCTATCAAAATGAATATTGAAGAATTTAGAGAATATTGCCTGTCATTAAAAGGTGTTCGTGAGAAAATGCCGTTTCTGAATGTTCCTGATAAATACAGTCGTGATGTTCTATGTTTTTATGTAGCGGATAAATGGTTCTGCTTTGTAAATATCGAAGTCTTTGACTTTTGCTGTATCAAATGCAATCCGGAAGAATCAGGAGAGTTACAAACCACGTATATAGGAATAAAGCCCGGATGGCACATGAATAAAAAATACTGGATCAGTGTTTACTTTAATCAGGATGTACCTGACGAGAAAATTAAAGAACTCGTAAGCAAGTCTTATGACATTGTTGTCAAAAGCCTGACAAAGAAAGAACGGGAAATGCTACTATCAAGTGGTGAGTAGCACTCCCGGCATTAATATGATATGAATTCTACAGAGTTATGAAAGCTTTCTATATAGTCTCCAACAGTATTCACCAATAAGCAATATCAGTAACAATGTAATGTCAAAAGACGAAAAGCATCTACTTTCCAAAGGAGTGACTCATCTTCGTCGCACAGCAATCGGAAAGCAAGCTCTTGTATTTTTTTCTGGTCCATCATAATAATATCTTCGTTTATTATATGATACGTAAGAAAAAACTTCCGGTCAATAAACAAGAGCTAAAATAATACTTAATAATGGAAAATATCAATCTTTATTCCCGAAACGCTTCTTCAAATATTTCTCCAGGTTATAAGTTCCCGGAGAGTTTCGCAATACAGTACCATCTTTTTCTATCCACTCATAATGAGGAATACCGTTGAAGTGGAATAATTGGCGGAGATAGTTGTAATCTGCCTGAGGAATACGATAGCAAGCCTCACCCTTCAGATTCTTTTCTACATATTCATTATAAGTCTTTTCGGGACTTTCACGATCACTGGTGATGTATATGAACTGAAAATCCGGGTGATCTTTATACTGTTGGCGCAAACCGGCAGTGTGTTCAATGCCACTACGACAGGGACCACAAAACGTTGCCCAGAAATCGATAAACAAAGCTTTACCTGCATGGGCTTTAATGATATTACGTAAGATTTCAGTAGCAGGCCCTTCAGGCAAAGCATACGTGCTATCATTTTGTAGCGGGAAAGCTTGGGCATACAAACGCTCCGCCTCAGCAAGCATGAATGGATGATTGATTAGCTGCTTTTCTTTATCCAACAGACTATGGGCACCTTCTCTATCCAATTGTTTTAAATCAAAAGGAAGACTTCGCAAAGCAATGATCTGCGAAACCAACGGGACATATCCGACTATGGTATCCAATCGTCCCGATTTCTCTCTTTGATTTTCAAAGAATTGATTTATTCTCATTATTTTTTCATCTTCTGCTTTCTGATTTTCATCAATAGATACAGAAACATCATTCATTACCTCGTTTTCCTTTCGATAAGCTTCGAATAAATCCTTATATTTTTCTCTAAGTTCTTCCCATATCTTCGTCTCCGCAATGAGTTCGCTTATCTCTCTTGTCACAGTCTTACCAGCTCTGTCTTCACTATCTTTTCTCATTTTTTCCTGCTCAGGAGTCAATACTACACCATTCTTCTTCAAATAAGTAAGGACAGATTTTTCAGGATATTTATAGGCAATCTTTCCCATTTCAACAGTCGTCGTATCACCCATAGCCCTTGCAAAATTCATATATTCAAGGCGATTGATAAAACTACTAAAATTCTTATCCGCTACGATAATGCTGTCATTAAGAGGCATCTGTCGTAAGAAGTTATAATAAGCCGAATCTTCCTTAACCTTCAGCACCTCATTATCTTTATTCTCCCGCGCCAGATAACTTCTGTTCATAACAAAGTCGAACATCTTATAACCTTGAGAAATCCGTGCCGTATTTCTCACCAAACGTGCCGCTCTTCCCACATATCGATTGGCAGCAACAAGTGAATCGGCCTGCTCCGACCAACGACGAAACATGGGTTCGCAACGCTCTACAAATTGTGCAGGGGTCAGTTCTTTCTGCATTTTCGAGAAATCTTCATAACGAAATACGAATAAATCATCTACATATTTCAACGCCTTTCCTATATATGCGGTAGATCCCATGTAATGGACATTATGAAGAGGATAATAATAATCACGGGCACGACTACGTGCCATTACAGCTTCCCAGTCTACATACATTGTTACAGTTTGCCCTGGTTCTACATAAAAGGGTATCCAATCATTATTGAACACAACCGAACTTACCATAGGATAGTTGATCTCAAACTTACATTCAAACCTTCCATTAGGTTGCAGAGTTACCACCATCGGATAATCTTCTCTTGTCAAATCATTAGAAACATAAATCAGACCATTGGTAAAGCCTAATTTCTGATCATAGCCGGCAATGTATCCTTGCAGGCAAACGCTATCCCGACGGAATACCGGACTCTCATTCTCTTCAACCTGCATCGCCTTCATGCTTCCCGTATCCCGCGAATAAAGCCGGGCAGGTTCTTTATCTTTCCTTATCCGGCACAAACCATTCTTTTGCGGGGTAAGTTCCAGCTCCACTTTATCGCCCCGGTCATCTTTCAAAGTCAACAGCATACTTTTACCTTTCTGACGGATTGCTTCGTACTGATAGAAACGATTGTCCATGACAGCAAGAGAATCGTATATGCCAAAAGCCCATTCATAATAGTCGTCCATTCCCATCCAGTTGCCGGAGACTTTATCGAAAAGTGAGGCTTTGGCATCTTCCTTCTCCAAAGATATATAGTACGTATTGAGTTCATCATGATCAGACTCAAGCAAATGGATTTCTTTTGTCTCCTTAGGAAGTGGAGGAAAAATAAGTACAAAATCCAACGTACCGGAATCTGGTGTATATACTTCTTTTTCTAATTCAAAGTTTTCACTACCGGTTATATAATACTTCTTACCAGTAATCGCATCTTCCAAATGAGTATCTTTGCCTGTCTTTACCCACCAATGCGGACGGAAAATAACATGGATATGTAACCTCGTTGCATCCGGAGTACGTTCAATGCGGGTAATATTATAAATGCTGCCCGAACGGAATTTAAACTTAGGATTATCAATTACATTTTGTGCCTGAAGCATACAAGCGATGCAAAGCAGGAAAAGGAAAATAAGTTTTCTCATGGTATAGTTGTATATGATTAATTTCTACTAAAATTTAAAGGTTGCTCACTCTGACAAATATAAGCAATAAAAAGGAAAGACTTTTTATTTTAAATAAATATTTTTCAATAACTTATATTTAAGAGTAAAGTATCCTTTTGGAATGGCTACACCCTTTATATGAAAAGGTGTAGCCATGAGAGTAAAAGGGTGTAGCCATCCGGACAAAAAGGTGTAGCCCTTTCAAAACACGGCTACAAATATCTGTAGGCCGGATTATATCATCCTTATAAATATGTTTTCTAAAAAGCTGATTGTTTGTTCATGTAAACTAATCAGATTCTATCATCATATTACTTCAATATGGCGATCTTCTCTCTGCCTACAATATAAATTCCTACAGGCAGTTCCCGGATCACCTCACTTCTGCACACCTGAGTGCGAAGCTTGATTCCCGTAATGGTATAAACATCTACCAGAGGATCTTTATCCACAACTACATCTACGATACCGGTAGGATCTTCGTAATCATCGGAATTAGTCAGATAGACTTTATCGATAACAATAGGGCTGCCACCGAGCGACCAGAAGCCTACGCCATAGATGTGGCTCGGATTCAGCTTCACAGACGAACCGTCATCCTGCTTTTTATATGCATCATTCAGATTTACAACCATTTGTCTTTTGCCTCCAATCACGTATGCGGCAGGTTTCGACCAATAACTGTTCTCATCGAAGATATTGAAGGAAGCACCGCACGACTCGGTATTCCCCAGCTTTACCACAAGATATTTATATTCCGACAAATCCACACCATCGTCATACCACCAGCCTCCAAAACCATACTGACCGGTGACCAACGTATGCGTAGTCTCATCGAAAGATCCTTCACTGTAAATATTAGGATTAAATAATTGGGCAGTCAACGGAAAGGTGGAAGAAACAATATGTACAGTCGCTGACTGGCGTTCCCCAAAAGTGCTTTTATAACTGAATGTCACCGTCGACTCACCATCTTTCAATGCCATAATCTGTCCTGCCTCAACCAACAACACTTCCGGATTCTGAATGTCGACATCCGCTACCTGTGTTATCTCTTCCGTATGGCCATCCTGATAGATGGCAAACAAACTATAACTCAACTGACTGCGGGATAACAATTTCAACTCGTTCACCGGTTTGCCAAATGCTTCAAAAGATAGCCGATCAACAGTATATTCTTTTTCAATATCCCTGACAATCAACTTCAATATGGAAGACTTACCACCATAGCTTACCTCAATATCCGTTTTTCCATAAGCGACTCCCGTAACCACACCACCATTGACGGATACGACTCCCGGAGTAACCGCTCTAATCTCCGCTTCATCCGTAACATCTGTGGCCGTACCATCAGTGTATATGGCCATAACCTTAATATTTGCCGTATGCACATTCCCAGACAGAATATCAATCTTAAACTGGTCAATGGAAGCATTTAAAGCCACCAGACTTTTATTTTGTTCTTTTTCGGCAAATTGCCAATAATCCATATTAAAAAGCTCTTCTGCACCGTCTCCTTTAAATACAAACCACAAATCATGTTTACCTGTCACACTGCCAATGATATTTGTACTTTCTTCTTTCCATTGAGTCCAGCCACCGGTGTATGACACAGATAAAGTTCCTATCAACTCTCCATCAGGCATATCAAGACGCAACTCTACCATCCCACCTTTCGAACCGCTCGCAACACTTGCCGTAAATATTCCGGCACCAATGTTTCCAAAGTCTACTTCACGAACCTTCAACCGTCCGCCATTACGAATGGAAGTAACATAAACCCCTGTATTGCTGTCTTGGCCCGTTTTCAGCCCAAGCCCCCAAGCCATTGTTTCGGCTTCCGTCTTCAGATAAGGATTCAATGTTCCTACCGGTGCTACACCTTCTTTGGTAGCCATAATTGTAGGAATCGTCCCGTCTTCATTATACTTAAATTCTTCTATACAAACCGAACGGGTAAAACCACCGCCTCCCGGAAGCCAACCGGTATGATAGGCAAAATAAGATTTTCCCTTGAAATCTACTACTCCACAGTGATTAGTGAAACTATTCGTATCCTGCAACGGCATAATCTTTCCCATATATTTCCAGGGTCCTGTCGGGCTGTCACTCATTGAATAAGAAATGTGTTCGGGTACCCCTCCAGCCGCATACAACAAATAATATTTTCCTCCACGCTTATAAAACCAAGGTCCTTCTTCATACAAATCTTTATACTGCACTCCCTCTTTCGGCTCCTTAGGCCCTCCGAATCCCTCCACCGTTTGTTCCACTTCAACTATATCCCCACTATAAGAAATCATGTCCTCATTCACTTTCACATAAAAAAGGCCGGGGTTACCCCAATATATATAAGCCTGTCCGTCGTCGTCAATGAAAACGGTAGGGTCGATATATCCCCATCCGCCGGAAATCATCGGCTTTCCGAGTGCATCCTTAAAAGGACCGGTAGGACTATCGGAAACAGCAACTCCGATAGCATTTATATTCGACTCCGTATCTGTGCAACACACATACCAGTAGAATTTGCCATACCGTTCTATACACTGAGCAGCCCATGCGGTTCCGGCTTTCGCCCACGAAAAAGCAGTCAAGGGAAGCTGAGCTCCATGATCAGTCCAGTTCACCATGTCAGCCGAAGAATAGACTCTCCACTCATTCATATTGTAATAATCAGGCCCTTCATCCCGGTCGATATATATATAAAACCTGTCTCCATAAACCATCGGAGCCGGATCCGCAGTATAACAGGTTTGCACAATCGGATTTTGCGCATATCCTGTAATGGACGATAAAGTCATTGCTAAAATAGCTATTATCACATATTTCCAGTTTTCTTTCATATCGCATCGATTATAAAATAGTGGCATCACTCCAGTCACTATAAACAGAGTGATGCCAACATAAAAATTCAGAAAAGAATTATTTCAATATGGCAATCTTCTCTCTGCCTACAATATAAATTCCTGCAGGCAGTTCCCGGATCACCTCACTTCTGCGCACCTGAGTGCGAAGCTTGATTCCCGTAATGGTATAGACATCTACCAGAGGATCTTTATCCACGGTCACATCCTCGATGCCCGTAGGATCTTCGTAATCATCGGAATTAGTCAGATAGACTTTATCGATAATAATAGGGCTGCCGCCGAACGACCAGAAACCTACACCATAGATATGGCTCGGATCAAGTTTCACTTTAGAATTACTCTTATACATATTATTCAAATCAACAACCACTTGCTTACTGTTCTTAACTTCATACTCAGCAGCTCCCGACCAATAGCTATTCTCATCGAATAAACGAAATGAAGCACCGTTGTTTGAGTTATCATTGCCTATTTTTGCCACAACGTATTTATATTCTGACAAATCAATACCGTTATCGTACCACCAGCCACCGAAACCATACTGTCCGGTCACCAATGTACGTGTATTCTCATCAAAAGAACCGGTCTCCCAAATATTGGGATTAAACAGTTCTGCGGTTAGCGGAAAAGTAGAAGAAGTTACATGAATCTTTAAAGACTGACGGTCACCCAAAGGGCCTTTATAACTGATAATTATATCACTCTCTCCATCTTGCAAAGCCATTATACGTCCGTTAGTTACACGTATGACATCCGGATTCTGATTTTCATAATCGGCCGCCATGGTAATATCTTCCGTATGGCCATCGACATATATTCCTTTCACTGTAATTGTAGAAGAACTTCCGGTAAGCAAAGTGAGCTCTTCTTTTCCATTGATGGTCAATTCGGTTAAGGTCAATGATTCTTCACTATACCCCTCAAAAGAGTCGTCAAAATAGAATGCTTCATCAAACTCCGGTTCGGTAGAGAACCAGTCTACATCCACATAGCCTCCTGTCTGGGCAGTTGCATAATTAAAGATAGCGAACTTATTGCCTGTGAATACCGTCAGATCATACTTCATGTTTAGGTCATCCCCAAATTTTGTATAGGTCTTGTTGTCCAGGCTGTAATAGAAGCTTGCCCTACTTGTGTTGTAATTGGCAATAGCGCGCAAATAGATTACCTGTTCAGTGACCACTTCTCCTATCTGCTCCGATTTTGCAGCCGACGATACTACAGGGGCAGTGGTATAAACCAACCGCTTCTGCCCATCTATGACTTTAACGCCAATAAACGCATAAGGGTCCTGAAATACTGCCAATCCTGCCACATCGCCTTCCTGCATCTCGCCTATCTCCATCCTGACCGTACCATAGGAATGTTCCAAGTCCTGAGGATACCCCAGAATTCTCTGAGTCAATGTGTTCTTGGCTTTATGCAGGCTGTCGGTAACATTTGCCGTATACAACCGCAAATAACCGGCATGTTCAGTCAACGACCATTTTGATCTGTCCGCATTATGATTCCATCCCCATTGCAGTCCTAATTTATAATGCCTGAAATTATCATTGGTAGGCAATGACTTTATGGGGTATTCCCTGCCAACATCGGGCTTACGATAAGTAGTGACTCCTTTTCCGTTCTCACCTATTTCAGGCCAGCCATCCACCCATTTTACGGGTTGCAGGTTAGGGAATCGTCCATAAGCACCTTTATCATAGAAAAGCATAGTCCACCACTCTCCGGTCTGCGTTTCTACCAAAGCTCCCTGATGAATGTTGTCATCGTCTATCAGCTTCTTTTCCTCATAAGGTCCGTAGATATCCTTGGAGCGGAAAACAGTTTGAAAAGCAGGCCATCCTCCATACGTAGAGTAAATGTAATAATACTCACCTATCTTATACAAACGGCTCCCTTCAAGCCCTTCGCGGAAAGACCATTTAACCACATCCTTATCACTGCCGGGAATTTTATTGAAATCTTCATCCAATTCGGCTATACGAAGCTGGTTGATACCGTAAACTACGTATATTTTATCATTATCAAAAAGCAATCCGCAATCATAAAAACCATCATTTAACTTCTTCTTTTCCCATTCACCTTCAATGTCGGTAGTGGTCAATAGGTATCCACCTTCATCCAGTGTAGTAAACAGGAGATAGAACTTGCCGTTGTGATATTGAAGAGCTGTTGCCCACTGGCCACGGCTGTAACGGTTCTGACCATTTTCAAGATTATAACCATCGGATGCCTCTATGCGCTCCAACGGATTACAGCAATACTCCCAGTTCACCAAATCATAAGATTTCAGAATGGTGGCTCCGGGGAAAATGTACATAGTAGTGGATACCATATAATAGACATCACCCACACGAATTACATCCGGATCAGGAAAGTCACCGAATATAACAGGATTAGTGTATGTGCCATCCCCATTATCACTATGTGACTGATAAGTAAAATCAGGACGTGGATAATTTTCCTTTGCATACTCCTGATACCAATGATAGGTAGGCCACGGACAGGCTTCCGGATCGGTCAGGAAAGTATATGCTTCTCCTTCGGCGGGCGGTACATCCTTAAATTTTGCCAACAAATCAGCACCCGTAAAAATAAGCCAGCTTACATTACCCGAATTATCTACAATATGTTTCATATTTGCTCCAAAACCGGGACCACCGAATGTACCGGTATGAGCCTTCCCCCACGAAGCGTTATATTTTGACGGTGCCCAATCCATTTCTGTTATCATGATAGGTGCGAATGATGCTACCGGAGCTACGGAATCATCCCATCCTTTCTGGAAAGGTTCATAGCCTCCCGTACTGGAACCACCATCCCCATTTTCTCCATCACTTCCCATCCAGCCCGGATAGAGATGTACCGCATAACCGATGTTATCTCCTTCGATAGGATTGACGGCAAATCCTTTATACAACCCTTGATAACCCAGGCCAGGTATCCAAAGAATGTTACCGCAACCTTGTGCACGCATCGCATCTACCACCGACTGAAAATACTCTTTCAGTTTATCGAAGTGTCCCTGCGAACCGGCTCCATAAGTACCATCGGGACCAAGTATATTAATCGGTTCGTTGGCCAGTTCAAACATAATGTTGGGATGACTCTTCAATTTCGGATGCTGGGCTACGTGTGTCCATACTTTAATGAGATACTGATTATACTCATCTCCCACAGCTATTTTTTCCGGACATACTCCGGGAGGACGCATGACTACATAAAGTCCTTTCGAGACAGCATATTCCGCCATCGGAATAAATACCCTATCAAGATAGTTTTTAAACCGATTGAAATCGAATGCTGAAATGTCATTCTCTCCTTCTACATGAATTCCCGGAGAATTTGACCAATACGGGTCCATATGTAATCGAAGAAAATTCATTTTCCAACCGGCAGCCATAATGTCATCAATCAACCCTTGATTGTATTTCAAGCATTTCTCCACATCATAATTGTCCCACTTCTGCCCCATCTCATTGAACCACGGACTATAGGTCTGTGCAAACCCATGCAGGTTCACTTTATTCCCATGCGGGTCTACCAGGTAACGGCCTTCAACATGCAGTCGAGGCATTGACATATCTTCCCATGCCCAAAGTGCGGAAGAAGACATCAAACAGCATAAAGCTATAAGAAATTCGTAAAATACGTTTGTAATGTTTTTCATAAGCTATATATTTAAATTACTTCAACAAAAAATTAATAAGAATCGCTATGCCGCGATATTACTTTTTCACCTGAATAAATGAGATTACCCGATGTACAAACACCTTCTATCACTACCCCATAATCGGCAGCAGAATCGGCTGTATAAAAGCTGACTTGAACAGTTCCCGATTCATCAACCTGCACGCTCGGATTCCAGTATATCGTAGAACGTAAGTCTGGCTTGACGGATTCTTTCTTTGCTTCCGTGTCATACGCCGGTGAGTAGAATTCTACAGTTTGCTGATAACCTAAAGTCGTAATAGTCTGTATGTTGCTATTCATTTTATTTTTCTGTATAAACCCATTCTTCGTAGTGACTACTATGGCACCATTTCCCGCAGCCGACCCGTAAAGAGGACCGACAGAAGTGGCAGGGGAGTAAAAAACATCTTTGATGTCATCCACGTCCAACAGGTCAAAATCAAAGTTTTCTTCGGGAACATTATCCAGCAACACCATGACCGGGGCAAATCGATAACGCACTTCATTATTCGTGACAGTAATACCCGGCAAACGTCGCAAGAGGTCGTATGTAGAAATAAAATGTCCTTTTTTTACATCCTCTTCCGTCAGCACCTTCGAAGTTCCCACCGAATAAAAGGGAGATTCCGTTTTTACAGCTCTCTCTCTTCTACCTGTCACTATCACTTCCGCCAGATTATAAACTCTCATTCCATTTTCTATAGTATATTTTTGGTCCATTTTTGCCATATAGTTCTCCTCGATATGCGGTTTTTCAATGCGGGGAATATATCCGATTCGGGGAGCAGGAAACGATTTGTAAGGATCCAGTTCGATAAAAACTTTTGAAGAACCTTTCTTGCTGAGCGCCTGGACAATATAGTGAGTACCACTGGGATATTCCAGTTTATCGAATACAAACCGCCCATTCCGGTCAGGCTTCGTCAGTTCTGTCCCGATGAGTGAATCTTTAAGGGCTAGCAAAGAGATATTTCCCTCTTTCAATGCAGAAAACAAGCCCTCTACTTTACCGGAAACTTCATCACCCAGTTCCAAATTATAGGGCAATGCGCTTGTTACGTTGCCTTTCAAGACCTCCGGTATGTTGTATTTCCGCCAGCCTTGTGTCATCATCAGCAAATCCAGGGCATAGGAAGAACTGCGGCTATCCTGCAGGTAACTTAATGGTGACTCAATGTGTCCTTTAAGATCGGAAGTGAGCAATAAGGTGGAAACAATGTTGGAAACGGTATCCGGCTTCACGTCTGTTCTGTCAACAACTGCAAGTGCGAAGTTGCCTGACATGGGGTTTCCATTTATATCTTTAATCTGTATATCCATATCTACCTTCTCTCTTGCCAAGTAGTTTTCACGGTCAAGCCGGACTTCAGTCTGCGCCAGTGCACTTTTTTGCAGAGAAAACACTAAACGTTCGCTCAGAATATTTCTGCCTTCATCAACCAGCAGAAAATGAACGATGCCCGCCGGAAAAAAGTCTTTTTCAAAGTCAACATAATTTTGTTTATCATCCCAGGGTTGTGCATACAGAACGATGCCACGCAAATGCGCCACCAGTGTCAGCGAAGTGCCCAATGGGGTATCGGGTGATTTGGAAAGACTTACCCGCAAATAATCTTTAGACCAGAGTGTATTCAGGGAAATAGCATCCGGAGAAGGTTCGGGCAAATCAAAACGCTTGGAAACGCCTGTTCCGTCACTACAAACGGCATGATACTTTTTTCCGGGAACATAATACATCCGAAAACTCCCCATACCCAAATGCTGGCTTTTGAAATCGGCACATACCTGACCTTCTTCGTCAAATACTTGACCTTCTACCTCTGTAGACAAACCATCTGCATCGATGGCCTTAAATGCCATTTTGATTGTGGTGGATCGAGCTGCATGACCTCCTTCGGGGAAGAAAGCCACATCAAAGGTTTTACTCAATTCGGGGATTCTGAAATAGCGATTGGAAATTTTTCCGTCATACACTGTCTGTAACAAAAACGTGCGCGAAGCAGGAATCTCCTTCTTCTTGAAAGTGTAACGGATATTTTCCCCTTCCAATGACAAGACTTTTCCTTTTTTGTCCCTGTCTCCATCGGGGAAAAGAATGGCTTGTGTGGGAGTGACGGATCGATTGTCCGGTTTACTGAGAAAATGTATTTCCGCATGAATATCATTGTTTTCAGCAGAATAACTGATTTCCGGAGATATCGCTTCGGATACGGGATCGGATATATAAATCAGTTTATGGGGAAAGTACTCTTCACCTATATTCTGCATGAACCAAGTGTAGGCTCTGAGAGAATAGTTGCCTTCCGGCAGGTCCTCACCCAATGGAATATGTCCGTAAAAACACCCCAAAGAGTCCGGTCTTATTTTCACTCTCTCCACCAAGTTGCCTAACGGATTCACCAACTCTACATATACATATCGACTGGCATTAGCTTGCTTTAGCATAAGGGCATCTACTAAATGTGCCCTAAACCAAAGGGTTTCACCAGACATGTAAATGCCACGGTCTGTCTGAAGGTGAATCTTTTCCTGAGGGAAATGTGACATTTCTTCTCTGAACAGATTTTCAATAGTATCCTGCACTGTTTGTTGAACACAAACGCTATTACTATACGAATCTGCCCAAAGATTTAAAGATGTTACCAGACAACATAACGCAACAATCAATTTACCAGAGCTGTTTGTAATGTCTTTCATGATTTTTCTTTTAATTGTTTATGCTTCCATTATAAACACTTTGTATTTTTCTCAAGAGGAAGAAATACTGAATGACAGAGTATTTATTATGCGCTAAAAAGTATTTCTCCTCTCAAGAAAAAATTATTGATTCCTATCCAACAATGATATTATTCATTATTGTCATACAGAATTTATTCCATTTTTTAAGATCCTATCAGTTCCAAGTATTCATATCAATCTTTAATATGAGCCGCTAAGTGGCCTCGTTTCTTTAACTGCATTCATAGTTACACTTCGATTTATAGACGCCAAAGGCACATTACTAAATTCATATTTAAAATAATGCGTACATTCAGGAAAATTACCAGAATGACCTAACTTCTGACATGAAATATCATACATACGAACTTCTAAAGATGCAGTCGCAGTGGATATGTTAGCAAATCCACTCATAGCTGGCAAACCAAACGTTAAGAGGTTAGTGGCAGTACCATCTGGAGAAGGAGCAGGTCCAAAACCAGCACTCTGTATAGTCTCTTCACTTCTAAATATAGCCTGACCCGTAATAGGATCATATCTTTCCAAATACCCAACACCAAATTTGAACACTAGTAATCCAGCATGATTCACCCCCCTATAGAAATTTATGCGTTCCAAAAATGGATCCACTACTATACCTAAAGTTGGATTTCCATAAATTAATGAATGATTACATACAGTGGTTCCCGGATTATTAGGATCCGGAGAATTAGTATTATGAACTGAAACGGTTACCGATTCCCTCGAAGGTCCATACCGAGGAAGATCCCTTACTCTTGCCTTCAAAGAAACAGTATTTGGAATATAATTAAGATTAGGAATACCACTACTCACACTAAAACTCCCCCTCCCACTATCTTCAGCACTCGAATATTTACCTACCACAGTCTCAATCCCATTCGCTGCAATAAATACTTCTACAGAAATACCAACATTATAGCCAAATGGCCTCGTCCAAGAAATAAGTACAGTACTCCCAGATAAAGTCAGATCAATGTTACCTCCCATTCTCGTCATTGCAGACGAAGAATCAGTCCTTTCTTCTGGCAGCGGATCATCTTCTTTACTACATCCTACGCATAATAGCATAAGAAATAAACAATAAAATAAATGTTTCATAATAATTTGTTTTAAAATTAAACAATAAGGAAATGATAGAATCTATGAAAAATTTACGCATATATCAAAAATGAGCCACATTATCCTATTTAAAAACACTTTACTTACAGAAAATGGCGCTTCTCACGAAGCACCACCTTCTTAAACTAATGGTAATAAAAAATGCAATCTGATTTTACCTTAAATGTAGTCTCTTAATCATTTTATTTTCTATGTTCTTCCATCCAGTCATTTATCTTACGCACTTCATCATCATTCTTACGTTCTTTATAAACAAACCCTTTCGTTTCTTTCAGCAAGCCATCCTCTTTATCCCTAAATGTATACCACAAATCATATACTTCCATATCGGGATAATACTGACCACCACCGTCAATAATTTCAAACTTGTCCCAAGACGTCAATTTCAAAGAATTGTCGGAATTCACGGTGATGTTAAAACAATAGTCCGGCCGGTAGTCCGTGGAACCTTTCGTCCATTCATTCTTTTGATGATACATACGCACCGTATTACCATCAACTACCGCTTGCAGGGTACGAGGCGACTTGTAGACAACAGCATCATCGGGAGCATCTTGCAAAGCGATGGTACCGTCCATATAGTAGAGGCCGGAATAATCATTCATCAGATTCAAACGAATGAGCAACACCGTATCCTCCTTGGCCAGTTCAAAATGAGAAGTTTCTTCCAATTTAAACGCAAGCATATAGAGCGAGTCAATATGCAAGGTAGAGGGATCTATGTAAATGGGACAAGTACCAAATACTTCTCCCGCCTTAACTACTACATCCTCCTGCGGAATACTATAAATGCCATCGGTTAACGTGCGATACATAATGTCATCGGCCACACGCTCTTTTGCATTGTAATCTTCAATTCCGGAAGGATATTCCCGCACCTTGACAGTCACATCCGTCTTCGTCGGTAGCGAACCACTGATAGCCACAGAGGCATATACCGTGTCCTTTGCATAGCCGATATTCAGGTTTCTGTCCATAATTCTATCTTTGGCACCTACCAAATAGACCGATTCGGGATACAAATTCTCCTCCATAGGTATTTTATTATCGCAGCCCACCAAACTGAAAGCCAATAAGCCAAGCGATAAAAATGCTATTTTTCTCATATCATTTTAAGTTACTAAGTTTTTAAATAGATTTCCAATCTGTTGCCCGGGATTACCAGACAACAGGGGGCAATGATTACCATCCTGGATTTTGTACTAATTTGCCATTCTTTCTCAGCACATTTCTGTCGAGAGGCCACAAGTACATTTTATTAGAGAAGACTCGTTTCATGGTCTTTTCCGTGTTCCATACTCTTTCCGTATAAAACTGCTCGCGCTGTGACGATGTGGCGCTTACGTCCAGTCCTCTGATGGGTTTGTTGTACGCTTCGTAAGCATCTTTCCAGCGACGCAAATCCCAAAAGCGATGACCTTCAAAAGCAAATTCAATCTGCCTTTCGTGCTTAATCAAATCTCTCATCTTGGCCTGATCAGAAGCATCGGCTGCTGTGATACCCGGCTGACCAGCGCGATAGCGAATCTGATTGAAGTAGCTTACCATCTGATCCACATCGCGGGTAACCGTCACCTGTGCTTCCTCATCCGTATATGAGCTTTCCATCTCATTCATAGCCTCTACATAACCCAGCAATACTTCGGCATAACGGAACATTGGATAAGTTTTGGCTTTACACGTACCTTCCCAAACGATACAATCATCTTGATTTACATATTTACGATTGGTATATCCAGTTCTGTTTCGATGGTTATTGTCATTCAAATTCGAGGCACTACCTCCGGAATAATAGTCTGTTACATAATTTTTGACACTAGAATCACCTCCACGATAGGAAGTACAAGGCCACACACAACCATTAAAACCAATAGTGGCGTAAAAACGCGGTTCACGACCATTGTCCCGATGAGCTCTCAAACCAGAAAGACGGTAATCCCCCGAGAATGTAGCATCCTGCCCTACTGCATTCCCAGACTTTTCTTCGGGAGTAGCCTCGCTAAACGCTCTACCATCTGCCATACGATACTCGTCAATCAAATCCAACGTGACACTATACATAGCATTTCCAAAGATTTTACTGGGCGTAACAATACGATAATCGCCATATCCTGCCCCACCTCCCATTGAGTTCGGTATATAAGAAATATATTCTTTCACGATATAAGGCTGATAAGTACCATCAAACAGAGTCTTGTACGACTTATAAGGGTCTATATTTCCAGCCCCATCGGGAAAGTTGGCATCAGATACAGTTTCAGGAAGAGGCCATGTACCGGTACCTTTTCCATTATCCAACTTGGTTACCGTATGAATGGCATACTTATTCATATCAATAATCCGCTTGAATGTGGCAGCCGCTTTTCCCCACTTGGCTTTATCTTCCGTTTGGGCAATGAAGTTCCTGCCCTGTGAGTCTTTCCAATCTGCATAATAGGTGTTTCCGTTGAAAAGAGGACTGGCGGCATAAAGTTGCAAACGCGCTTTGAAGGCCAGGGCAGCACCTTTGGTGGGTAAATATTGCAAAGATTCAATTCTATCGCCCGGTAACAAATTGGCAGCCGTCTCAAAATCTGCACAAATTTTTTCCACACATTCGTCATATGTGGAACGCTCAAAGGAAGCATTAGCCACATCTTCGTCTGTTTCGAAAGCACGGTCAGGAAGTATCACCACCGGCCCGTATAATCTTACCATATAGAAATAGAAATAAGCACGTAGGTAATAGGCTCTTCCCATAAAATCACGCATTTCCATTTCAGTAAGTTCCTTGTTTTTGGAAATATTCTCCAAAATAATGTTAGCCTTACGTATTCCTTTATAACAATTCGGCCACGGATTATACCGTGAATTCGTCTCTGTTACTTCATCATAGAGTATCGCATTGCTGGCCCACACATTTGGAACAATACCCTCATCCGAACCCAATCCGCTGGGTAAAGTTGCAACTACTCCCCAATCATTTCCGGTCAGTCTAGATTCATCAGGAAGCAGGGCAGCCGCTCCATTGATATACTCTTCCGTTCGGGAACGGGAAAGGAATATGGAGTCGAGCGTGGTCTGGTCATATACATATTTCTCAATGTCCAAGTATTTTTCGCATGAACCGAAAATGAAACTCGAACCAAACACAACGACTATAATGGCAATTTTGCCAAGAAGTCCAAATATTCTTTTATAATTTCCAAATTTTATCATAATTGTCAGGTTTCATTAGAATGAAAGATTTAATTGCAAAGTGTACACACGTTGGATAGGATAAGCCTTTCCATTGTCCCCCGCCTGCGCCGGGTCTAACATTTTTTCCTTAGACCATACAGCCAGGTTATCACCAATCAGGCTGAAGACCGCCTTCTGAAGACCCAGTTTTTTCAGGAATGCACCCTTAGTCGTATAAGACACCTGTACATTCTTCAAACGTAAGTAACCGCCATCCGACAACCAAAATGTAGAATTTCTATCGTTGTTGGCACTACCTCCATAGTAAAGACGAGGATACTTGGCATTCGGATTCTCAGTAGCAGGGTTTCCTGATATTTCACGGGAGATCCAGCGATTAGCCGGGTTGGCGAAATCCGTAATCACGTTACCGGCAGCACTTTTTGCAAACGGGCGATACATATTATCTCCCTTGAAATAGGTAACACGGCTTACTCCTTCAAACAGGACACTCACATTGAAATTTTTCCAGTTAAACTCCGTAGCAAATCCATACTGAATCTGAGGTACATAAGAATACTTCAAGGGCACCTCATCATCCGAATTGATAAGACCATCGCCATTGATATCCTTATACTTGATATCACCCGGTAAATAATCGCCAAATGTCTGACGGGGGCTGTTATCTATTTCTGCCTGATCTTTAAACAATCCCAAAGCTATCAGTCCCCGGTTGATACCGCTTTGATAACCTACAGCTGATTGATAAGGATATTTCTTGAGATCTTCCTCATAGTTGGTAATCTCGTTCATAGACTGCGTGTAGTTGGCACGTACAATCAGGTATTTGTCATTGTCACCCAAAGGCTGCGTGTACGAGATGGTACCATCCATACCCCAGCTCTTCATTTCACCCACGTTGGCCCAAGGCAATGTTACAAGTCCCATCTCCTCGGGTACACTCTGGCGTTGCTGATAAATACCGGAACGTATATCCTGGAAGAAATCGACTGTCATATCAAAACGTTCGTGAAGGAAACGCATATCAACACCGATATTAGCTTTCTTGGCCTTCTCCCAGCGCAAGTTACTGGAACCTACTTGTGTTTCCGTCAAACCGGAACCGTTATTCCAAATACCGGAACCCGTATAACCAATCAAAGTCAAATAGGGAAAACGCACCGAGTCATCCCAAGTGAGGCGGTCATTACCTACGATACCATACGAAGCCCTGATTTTGAAATAGTTAATAAAATTATCCCTGTCGCGAAAGAATCTGTACTGCGTAGGTGCCCAACCCACAGAAACAGCGGGGAACCAACCAAATTTCTTACCTTTCTCAAAAGCCTCCGAACCGGTGTAACCCACATTAAGCTCAGCCATATAAGTATCATCATACGAATAAGAGAAACGACTTGAGTAACTGTTATAACGCTTAGGAATAGCAGTCAACAATTGATTATACTTCGACGCTTCATAATCACTCCAATCAGCTTTAATCAAAGCACCTACACGGTGCAGCTTATTAAACACACGGTCGTAATTCAGTCGGAATTCCCAATAGAACTTACGACTGGAATCTTGGTAATTTCCGTATGAAGGATCCCTAGATTCAGACATCTTTTCCAAGTTGAGTGTACCGTCACGATTGCGGCCATAAGCATAATAGATGGCCGGCATTTTTTGACGCATTTGCGTCAATGCACTATAAGAGTCGATATTGACCAAACCCGAAATAGAAAGTCCGGGAGTAACCATCTTCAAATCTTGATTGAGCTGCATCGTGATTTTATTGTTGTTAGAATACAGTTTCTGATATCCTGTCATGTTCAACAATACATACGGACTGATTTCAGAATTACCACTGCCGTAACCCGGAGCCTCTCCCGTAGTGTACATCAATGGCACGGTAACCGGAGTCAGATTGGACTGTGCTTCCCACAATGCCTTAGTGTCGTTTCCATATCCCGGATAGTTTTGACTCACAATCACTGTTTCCTCATTCAACGAAAGGGTAGTGGTAGATGTCACATTCACGTCCACATTGGCACGGAAGTTAAACTTATTATAGTTCACGTTTGTATTATACCTGTTTACGTCTTTATCTTGCTTGAAGATAGCATCTTTCGTGGTAAAACCAGCACTGATGTAATAGCGAGCCACTTCACCACCACCCGATGCACTCAGGAAATATTGCTGATTCCAGGTATAATCTTTCAAAATTACATCTCGCCAATTCACATCAGGATGCAAATCAGGATCCATGTGATTTCTAAACAAATCCACATCCACATCGGAATAGATAGGAATGCGGCCACGTGTCACGGCAGCTTCATTAGCGAGCGCCGCATAAGTTGCCGCATTTACAAATTCAGGCATACGTGCAGAATAAGAAATACCGGCATTGGCTTTCACCTGCAGATTCAACTTTCCCGCTTTTCCTTTCTTGGTACTTACCAATACTACACCATTGGCGCCACGCACACCATACACAGCTGTAGAGGAAGCATCCTTCAAGATAGAGAAACTCTCAATATCTTCGGGGTCGAGCGTATTCAAGTCTCCTTCAATACCGTCAATCAACACCAAAGCCCCCTGTCCGGCACCAAAGGTACTGATACCACGCACCCAGAACTCAGAGAAGTCCTTACCCGGCTCTCCACTACGTGTAACGGAGATGATGCCCGGTACGCGTCCACCCAGCATATTGGTTACAGACGAAGCGGGTGTCTTCAGCGTGGCAACTTCCACACCCGTAATAGCTCCCGTCACGTTAATCTTTTTCTGTACTTTACCCGATGCCGTTATCACCACTTCGTCCACCAGGTTGGCGCTCTCTTTCAGCACCACACGCATGCGCTCGTCGCTCTTGGTCATTCTGATTTCCTGCGTGTCATATCCAATATAGGATATAAGCAAGGTGTTGCCGGCTTTGATGCCTGTCATGCGGAAACGTCCGTCCAAATCTGTAATAGCACCCATAGAGGGGACTTCCTTTACAGATACCGACACACCGATTAAGGCCTCACCCTTTTCATCCATTACCAAACCGGAGGCCGTCACAGTCTGCTGCGCATAGGCTGAACTCATAGAAGTCATCCATGCCACGAGAAACAGTAATATATATTTTATCTTCATATTGACTCATTTTATATTGGTTCTATGTTCACTCGATTGTCATTTTTCTGATTGCTCTTGAATTTTCTTCACCAATGAAGAAGTTCTCTTCCGAATCAAGAGCAATACATAGTGGGCGATCAAAATATGCATCAGTAGGGAATCCATTTACTTTTCCTGATTTATCAGGATTTCCTGCCACCAAGGAAACAAGGCGTCCATCAATCTTCAAAATACAATGGCCTGCACCACAGCAGACATATAGTTCACCACTGCTGTTTACAGCCATGCCCATAGGCTCTCTCAACACGGCATCATTCAATCGGTCTCCCAATACAGTTTTACCTCCCGATCTGAAACCGGCATAACGCTCCACATTCCACTTGCCGGAGCCATCTTGCCAAACCTTCAATATGCCGTTATTTTCTGCAAAGGAAAAAAAGAAACATTTATGGAACTTGCTGTAAGTGATGTCACTACGCCACTGCTTGGTATTCAATCCGGCAAATTCTTCCGGAAACTCGGAGTAGTTAAACATGGTTTCGTAGCTTTTTTCCTCCAAGTCAATCCTATAGAACGCTTCACCTCCTCTACAATAGACATAGCGATTATCTTCGGCATAAGCCAACGCACCTTGGTTGTTACCACTGTAATTTTGGGCAGGCACCTTGATTCCGAGTGAATTTAGCGTCCATCCGTCTTCGCGGGCAGCTGTATATACCGCACCTCCCTCACGGGGCATGATAGTAGCTTTTTCTCTTGTATTGTCCACTGCAACAGAGCCCATAAAGCCGATACCTGTCAATTTAACGACCATGCGATCATCCAACGATACGAAATAGGTTCTGTCACCCCATCCTCCTCCAAGGAAAATGAAGTTATCACCTTTCTGTCCAGCCACAGTTGCGATTCCCGTGCCCTGTGTCAGTCGAAACTCATCCAGCATAATGCTTCCCCCGCCATCGGTCCAGTCCTCATCGGTGAAAGCTCCCAATATAGTCGTCACCGATTGTGTCTGATAATACTTGAAGTGTACATCGGGAGATGTGTACTTCTTACCATCAACTTCCAATGTTACTTCATTATAACCAGGTAATTGCTTAGGGATAAGCCCATACAGTTCATTTCCGTTGTTGTTTACGATAACAGCTTCCTTGTCGGCAAAGAAAACTTTGACTTTTCTGGTCGTGTCAACCGGAAAGTTTCCTTTGATAATAAAAGAATCGTTGATTCTTCCCCAGTCAGGTGCCATTGCTTCAAAAGCAATAGGTTTGCTTGAGTCATAGTAATTGCCTATTTCAGGCCACTTCTCAATTCTTTCCTCTCCATTACAACCTACGAATAAGATGCTTAAGAAAAGGAAAACAAAATAAAGCTTTTTGTTTCTCATAATATATAAGCGGTGGGGTTCTATGTTTTTCATTAATAATAGTAGCCATTGGCACCAGCCCCCCTTTAAATGTCAAAGCTACGTAAAACTCATTTCAGATCACCGAGAGTGATATATACCGCTATGGCTATCTCTGATTTTACAGTCTTTACATAATCGTTGACTCAACCGTCATCATCATACATACATTTCATAAGATTAACTTGATTAGATTTAACATAACAATAACTCCATCGACATACATTCCGTACATCGATGCACAAAGCTACAGAAGTGTACCCAATACACTTTTAGATATTAGATATATAATTTTAGATATTAGATATTCTATACTATAAACGATAAAAAACAGGAAAAAGAAGTAAATTAGACCTCTGTAGGAGACTTACCAAAGTACTTTTTAAACACCGTACTAAAGTAACTGATACTGGAATAACCACAAAGTTCGCTAACTTCCGTAATAGTATATTTATGAGATTGGAGTAATTCTAAAGCCCGGTTTAAACGAATGGATTTAATAAAGTCAATAGGTGATAGACCTGTCAGTGCTTTTATTTTTTTATACAACAATGAACCGCTCACATGCATTTCCATAGCAAAGCTTTCCTTATCAAAATCTAAATTTTGCATATTATTATGGATCACTTCCACTGCTTTTTTCACAAAATGATCGTTAAGCTCATTGTTCAAAATAACCTGTTGCTCATCATTATCCGACTTTATCAATTTCAAAGCTTTCTCTCTGACGATCTCCCGGTTCCGCATAAGGGACTTTATTCGTTGCTCCAAAAGTGATATATCGAAAGGCTTTGTGACATAATCTTCTGCTCCCAAACCTAAACCTTCCAACTGGTCACTTTTATCACAAAGTGAAGTTAGCAGAATCACCGGAATATGCGAAGTTTCAAAAGTAGATTTGATCAATTTACATAACTCAAAGCCATCCATATCAGGCATCATCACATCCGAAATAATCAATTCTGGAGATTCCTTTTGAAGTAATTCCCATGCTTCATTGCCATTGCCAGCCTCTAAGATGTTATATTGATTTTCAAAAGAACACTTCAGGAAGTTCCGCAAATCTTTATTATCATCTACGATTAATATAGATTTCTTCTTTTCGGACTTATCATCTTCCTTTTTATATTCCGATTGATCAGACGGACCATCAGCAGATGTGATATTCCCCGGCTCTTCATGTTCAGCAGGTGCAACCTCAACCACTTCTTTATAAGGGATGTTTATTTTGAATAAAGAACCTTCATTCTCCTTACTTTCAAGTGAGACTTTTCCCTCATGCATCAAAACGTAATTCTTCACCAACAACAGGCCTATCCCGGAACCTACCATGCGTGAATTAACCTTATTATCTCCCCTATAAAACTCTTTGAACAGCTTCTTCTGAGCATTATCCGAGATACCCAATCCATAATCTCTTACCTCCAAGCTCCAATAGTACTCATTACAATTCAATGTAAGTTCCACCCTACCATTCGTATGAGAATACTTTATCGCATTAGATATCAAGTTATCAACCACTTTCTCTATTTTCAATTCATCGACAGCTGACATATAAGATTCCCTGTTAGAGACAAACTCCAATATAACATTCTTTTTTCCCGCCGTAGACTTGAACATTGTTTTCCGCCTGTACACCAATTTAACAATATCAACCATTACCAGAAACAGTTGTCCTTTCCCCATATCCACTTTCTGAAAATCCAGGAGTTGGGTTGCAACATTAGATAAACGTTCAGACTGTTCCGTAGCCAGATTCAGATAATAATGCCCTTTGTCTGATAATTCTTTCTCTTTATTCAATTCCTGAATAGGCGCGTTTATCAACGTTATCGATGTACGAAGATCATGAGCCGTATTTGTGAAAAAACGGATTTTATCTTCAGCATGACGCTGTTTCAAACGGTTTATATAGAATTTAAGCACAAAGAATGTAATGCTCATTATAATAATGAATACCACCAGACGGAACCACCACGTCTGCCAGTAAAGCGGAATAACGTGTATGTCCAATGTACGTTCATCGACTATCTGAGAAAGTGAATTATTGTACATTCTTACTTTAAGCCGGAAATTCCCATTAGGAATATTGGTATAAGTGATTATCTGCTGACTGGAAGGATGTGACCATTCTGTATCAAGCCCTTCCATTTTCCATGAAAATTTTATTTCTTTGGAAGAAACGCCAATAGGCAATACCTCAAGCGTCAAAGTATTCTGATCATATTTGAATGAAATATCTGTTTGCTTATTCACCGGAATTCCACGCAACAAATCCTGATTTTCTCTGATAGAACTGCCGGAAATAGTGATATTCTGGAAATAAATCTCCCCGTTGAGCTGGGTATGATATAATTTATCGGGATCAAACATTACCGCCCCGTTATTTGTACCCCACATCAATTCGCCATTGCGTAATTTGCAGCTGGCATTCACATTGAACGAAGCACTGGAGAGAGCTAAAGTGGAATAATAAGTATGCACCGTGCTGTCGGCAGGATTATAGCGACACAATCCGTTTTCCGTTCCTAGCCATAGATACCCATTATCATACATGACACTGTTAACATAGTTAGATGGCAAGCCGGATTCCACTGTTACTTTATGAGTTTCACGAGTCGTGTAGTTATGGTGCAGCAATCCGTCTCCGGAAGTAGCCACCCAAATATCATCTCCCATTACTAAAATATCCTGTGCAAGACATTCCGGTAAGAAAGTGATTTTCCCTGTTTCCTTGTCTAGCAAAAGCACAGAATAAGTACAGGCCAACAGCATTTTTCCCGGAGAAAACTCCATAAACGTACGCATGGGCTGTGCACCATACGTATGAAAACGCTTTTCTTTTGTTAAATAACATATTACATCTTGGATACCTCCAATCCAGATATCACCCTCACTGTCCTTATATATATTCATTATGAATTTACCGTCAGATTTCAGTTCCGATGTATTCCGCGGATAATGAACCAATTCTTTTCCGGTATTCCGATCTAAAACATAAAACCCGGATGAGAACGAACCCGCCCAGATATTTCCTTCGTCATCTTCACATAAAGCCAGAAAGACCTGTGCCTGTTCCTGTTTATTCTGATAATAAGTATCCCATTCATTAGTGGCGACTCTCCACCTGCTTATCCCATTATTCGTAGCAAACCAGATATCTCCTTTACTATCTTCCAGTATCTTGTTTACATTATCATTCCCTAAAGAATTCGGATTATTAACCTGATGGGTAATTCGATTAATCAAGGGAGATTTCCAGTCGAAGAAAGAAAGTCCACCAGTATAGGTAGTGACCCACACCCTCTTCTGACCATCGCAATAAATATCATAAACTCCATCCCCACGAAGAGAGAAAGGGTTATCAATATCTTCTTTCAGAATGTTCAGAACCTTTTTTTTATCCTTATCCAATTCCCATACTCCCTGTCCGTCAATCCCAACCAATAATGTTGAATCAGAACTTTCGGTTATCACTCCGATAGGCTGCTTTGGAAAATCAGAAAATGGCAATAATGTTTTTTTTTGCATGTCCAGATAAAAGAGACCGTCAGTAGAAGTTCCTACCCATAAAACCTCTCTTTTATTATCATAAAAAAGACTGCTTATCTGAAAAGTGTTATTTATTTCACATACACTTTTTTGTTCCAATGTATTCATATTCAGCAACCTAATGCTATCCTTATACGTTACAAACAAATGTGTCTGATCATAAGGTACTATGCTCTGTGTCAGAGCTTGTTTCTCACCTATTTGGGAAAACATTCCATTTTTATATTTGCACAATCCCCCGGACGTAGGAATCCAGAGAGCCTGTTCATCATCAATAACAACTTTACCTACACTTAAAAAAGTATTATTGAAAGATATTCTAAGATCCAGAAATAAATCAAACCGATCATACAGTTCATTATAATGAAAGAATTGCCCATTATTCGTATATGCTATTAAAAATGAATTATTATAGGCCAATTTGACATTTATGATATTGGCTGTTTTATAAGGAAGCTGATAAATGCGATAATCACTTTCCGTAATTCTCAATATACCCGTTTTAGAGGAAGCCCAGATAAAACCATTCCCATCTTTACAAACAGAGGCCATCTCCCGCATGGAAATTCCATACATCGCATTAATATTATAAAACTTCACATCCGAAGCATATATATTAAAAATAGAAAGAAAAAGAAAGAATATAAGCAGTCGTGATTTCATAATATTACAGTTAGCTGCTGCAAATATAATATAATATATTTGAAAGCAATCAACCAATATATGCATTATTTTGTCTAATTTTGCACCTCGTTTCACAAAAAGTACAGATTATCTATGAAAGCGTTCGAATTCAAACCAAAGCTATTCACAGCTTTGAAGAACTACTCGAAAGAATTATTCATGGCAGACCTGATGGCCGGTATCATAGTAGGTATCGTCGCTCTCCCGCTTGCCATTGCGTTTGGTATTGCATCCGGTGTATCACCCGAAAAAGGTATTATCACGGCAATCATTGCCGGATTCATTATCTCCATGTTGGGAGGTAGCAAAGTACAGATCGGTGGTCCCACGGGAGCTTTTATCGTCATTATCTATGGTATTATCCAGCAATATGGAGAAGCGGGATTGATTGTTGCCACACTGATGGCAGGAGTCATTCTTATCCTGTTAGGGATATTCAAGCTGGGTGCTGTAATCAAATTTATCCCCTATCCTATTATCGTGGGATTTACCAGTGGTATTGCCGTCACTATCTTCACCACGCAGATAGCCGATATCTTCGGACTAAATTTCGGTGGTGAAAAGGTTCCCGGAGATTTTGTCGGGAAATGGATGATCTATTTCCAGCATTTCGATACTATCAACTGGTGGAATACAATTGTCAGCATCGTAAGTATTGCAATTATCGCCATAACCCCGAAATTCTCAAAGAAGATACCGGGGTCGCTGATTGCCATTATTGTAGTAACGGTAGCGGTATATCTGATGAAGACTTATGCCGGAATCAATTGTATAGATACCATTGGCGACCGCTTCAGTATCAAGGCGGAACTGCCGGATGCAGTAATGCCTTCACTAAACTGGGAGGCTATTCAGGACTTATTTCCTGTAGCCATTACCATTGCGGTATTAGGAGCCATCGAATCGCTGCTTTCCGCTACGGTAGCGGATGGTGTTATCGGTGACAAGCATGATTCCAATACGGAATTGATAGCACAGGGAGCTGCCAACCTAATAACACCTTTGTTTGGTGGTATTCCTGCCACCGGTGCCATTGCACGTACAATGGCTAATATAAACAATGGTGGTAAAACCCCTGTTGCAGGTATGGTACATGCAGTGGTACTATTACTTATTCTTCTGTTCCTGATGCCTCTGGCACAATACATTCCGATGGCTTGTCTGGCAGGTGTGCTGGTGATTGTTTCCTATAACATGAGTGGCTGGCGCACATTCAAGGCACTACTGAAGAATCCGAAATCAGACGTCACCGTATTGCTGATTACCTTCTTCCTGACAGTTATTTTCGACTTAACCATTGCTATTGAAGTGGGTCTTGTCATAGCTTGTGTACTTTTCATGCATCGTGTGATGGAAACCACTGAAATTTCTGTTATCAAAGATGAGATTAATCTGAATGAAGAATCTAACAGCAAAGAAGATGAAGAAAACCTGTCCATTCCCAAGGGCGTGGAAGTGTATGAGATAAATGGCCCTTACTTCTTCGGTATTGCTACTAAGTTCGAGGAAATCATGTCCAGACTGGGTGATCGCCCCGAAGTGCGCATTATCCGTATGAGAAAAGTACCTTTCATCGATTCCACAGGTATTCACAACCTAACCAATCTTTGCCAGATGGCGCAACGGGAAAAGACAACGATCGTACTTTCCGGCGTGAATGAAAAAGTGCACAAAGCATTAGAAAAATCCGGCTTCTACGAATTGCTGGGCGAGAAGAATATCTGCCCGAACATTAATGTAGCATTGGAAAGGGCGAAAGAATTATTGGATGAGTAAAACAAAGTAATAATATAAAGGAGGGAATGATTTTTTCATTCCCTCCTTTATATTATTAAAGATATTTATTCTCTCATCCATGCTCCGGTAATCTCTGCCACATAAATATGATGCAAACCGCCATGAGCCCCACCATACCATTGCTTACAAACACTTGGATCTATAAAACAATCTTCTTTCATTACATCCGTATAGAGTTTGCGACATTCCAGACTGAGACGTCCTTGTTCAAAAAGAATATTTCCTTTTTCAGTAATAACCGGTTTCAGCCCCGTCTCTTTTACCTTGTCTACTTCCCTACCCGACTTGCTTCCACATATCTTATGGATAGCTCTGTTCTCTTCTCCCAGGAAAGAGAGCGTGAAGTATTCACTCTTCTCAATAAACTCAAACGTGTAACGTTCCGGACGGATAAAGACATAGACCACCGGTTTGTTCCATAGGAAGCCTATACCACCCCAACTGGCAGTCATCGTATTGAAATGATCTTTATTACCTGCCGTCACCAGCATCCATTCTTTACCGATAACTTCAAAGAAGTTCTCTGAAAGGTCTTTAATTGCAATAGGTTTCATTGTATACATACTATAAAATTATTCACTTTAATATTTCTGATAAATTCCATGCTTGTACATGACGTATACCTTCTCTTGAAGGAAATTGAACTTCATCCATTGAAACAACATACTTCTCATAACTATCAGTAATTGATAATAAAGAAGCATATTCACGCTCCATTGTTTCTTCCGTTTCCATCATGTAAGCAACCTGAATATAAATAATACGGTCGTCTTTCATAGCCACAAAATCGACCTCTTTATCACGAATAGTACCCACATAAACTTGAAAACCAAACCTGCGAAGCTCGATATATACCGCATTTTCCAACAAATATCCTACACCGTATGCAAAGCCCGGATATAAAAAGTTCTTAAATGCCAAATCATTCAGATAATATTTGCAATTACCCGCCAGAACTTCTTTTCCTTTAATGTTGTAACGCTCTGTTTTATAAGCCAAAAAGGCTTCTTCTATATAACTTAAGTAATTCGATAACGTATCGTATGATACTTTACGGTTCTTCGATTTAAAGAAATTGATTACATTCTGAATCGAAAATAAATTAGATGCATTATTCACCAAATAAATAAAAACATCATCCAGAAGCCTGACATCACGAACAGGTTTACGTTTCACTATATCACGCAATAATACGGTATCTTTGACAGAAGCAACATATTGCTTCTGAGATTCAGTATCAGGCAAATTATATAATTCCGGTAACCCTCCACGTTGTAAATAAGATAAATAAGAGGAACGTCCTCCCACCGTATTCGCCACTTGAATATATTCCATATAATTATATGGAAAAATATGAAATTCAACGTAACGACCGGAAAGCAAAGTGGCCAGTTCACTGGAAAGCATCCTTGAGTTTGAACCGCTGATAAACAACTCACATTCTTCCACAAAATCCTGAGAATGAGAATTGACAAATCGTTCCCAACCATCTACATTTTGTATTTCATCGAAGAATAAATAAACTTTTCCTTGAGGATTAAGTTTTTCACGATAAAGTTGATATAGCTTTTCTAACTCCTGATAATTGTCTATGAAATCAAATTCCAAATATTCCTTATTGATATACAGAATATTATTAGGGTGAACACCTAAGTCAGAAATCAAACCGGAAGCTATTTGCCTCAAAATATAGCTTTTGCCGGAACGACGTTGACCTACAAGTACTTTTACCAATTTATTCCCCACAAAAGCATGAATCTTATTAATGTAAGATGTACGTAGTAACCCTAATTTATAGGAATTTCCATTCCAAAGATTATACTTTTCCAGTGCACTCCATTTATCGTCCATAGCTTAAGTTTTTCACAAAAATAAGAATAGTTTCGATTATAATCGAAAATTCATATACTTTTATTAGAAAATTCATATATAATCGAAACTACTCAGTTGCTTTACTATGCTCTTATCACTCCATTATTTCCCGTTTGTAGGATCTATATACCCAACGTATTGGATATATAGATGGGACGCGCTGGATATATAGATCGGACACATTGGATATATAGACCCAATACGTTGGATATATAGATCCTGTAAACCGCTTAATAAGAAACACTTACCGATATTCCTGCTTCTTTAATCAAAGCAGCAATGCGGTCCAGTTCCTCATGAGTAGCCTTACATAAATCATGGTCAGGCGTTTCACGATCGATAGTATAAATCATCACCTGACGGGGTTTTATCTTTTTCACAACCTCCAGCCACGGAAGAACGTACTTATCCGAAGTATTATCCACGCCTTTCCCCTGATAACTGCCTTTCATGAACATGGTCTGAATAATGCAGTTGCCTTGAAAGGCTTTCATATGTTCTATGATTTCGCCCACAGAATAATGCCCTGTAGGACGATCCACAGTATGAATATAATCCTCGTCTACTGTATCGAGTTTCAATATGTTGTTATCTATTTTATTCAGCGCATCAAACACTGCAGGACGGTGAATAAAGGTGGAATTACTCAATACACTGACTTTGGCATTCGGGAAATACTTATCACGAAGCATCAACGTATCTTCTATGATTTCAGGGAAATGCGGATGAGCTGTAGGTTCACCGTTTCCGGCAAAGGTCAATACATCCGGTTGAGGTCCATTCCGTTGCATATCCTGCAATCTGGCTTCAAGGGCATTGCGGACTTCTTCGCGGGTAGGCAATGCCTTCTTGGGACGATGGTCTGCATTGAAACCGCATTCACAATAAATGCAGTCGAATGAACACACCTTACCATCTTCCGGCAATAAGTTAATCCCTAAGGATACTCCCAAACGGCGGGAATGAACAGGACCGAAAATGGGAGATGGATAAATTACAGTCATTTTATTTACGATTTGACAATTGACGATTCAAATTACTGAATTACTGTAAAAAACCGGATACAGTATTTTCAGCGTTTATAACGGCAAAGTTAACTAAATCTTTATACGAAGCTGCATTTGTAAGTCGGCTTTTTTGTTTCCTTGTATCAGGTCGTTACCCGAACCAATATTCTCACGGTCTTCGTAGATAGTCTGTCCGAATTTAACAAGGAACATAAAAACTTTGTTCACATCATACCGGGCACAGGCAGAAAAGCGAAATCCCTGTCCATAAAACGAAGGTGTATAGAAGGTGTAAAGCAGACCTTTTTCGGAAGCATAAATACGGGAATCGTAATCATCCGTATGAAAATAAGTACCCTGCACAGATATCTTTATGGGAAAAGAAAAAGCATACGAGCAGGATTGTGTAAACTGATATCCCTGGCTTCCCTCCTGCCCCCGGGAATGAAAATGATTATAATCCACCGTTGTTCGTAACTGTAGATGATCCGGTGAATAAGTCAGTCGGTAACGAAGGCGGTGCTGATAAGTAGAAAGGATAACTTTTCCATCCGTCCCCGCTACATCTCTCTCTTTTCGCTTATAGCGATAGTTAACATACATAGATAAATTTCGCTTAGGAGAATAGATTGACTGAAACATGCCATCCACACCTTGCGACGGTTTACTGATGCGGTATTTCCACCAGGGAAAAGAAAACAAATCCAGCGAAGCGAAGAATTTCCAATGTGCCAAAGGCGATGCTTCGGCAGCCAGATACCAGCCATTTTCATTTTGCGGCATACTACTTTCACCAAACGAACGTGCAAACATTGCCCAGTAATCATGACTATAATATCTATGAACAATCAACAGTTGATAACCGGTTAATATATTATATTTCAATTGGTTCAACAGTGAATAACCTTGTTTGCCCATAGCTGCTTCACCTGTCAGAGTAAATTGATTCCAGCGATATTTGTAATCTACACCCACATTATGAAAGTAATTCCCTTGCAAATTATACTTGGCATAGGTTCTTAACTCCGGTTGATAACTACGGTTGAAAAAGTAGTAAATGCCTGTCATTCCTACTTTTAGATTGTTCTTTTCATAGGTAATATTTCCACCCAGCAACTGTAAAGTGAAAGCATTTACTTTATCCGCTTCCTTCTCCGTACGATGCAATCCGGTTTTATAAATAGAGGTAATTTCATTCCCTTCTATGACTCCATCCATAGAACGATGTGAATAAAAACCGGATAACTGAAGTGCAGGAATAACCTCCACTGTTGCCGCAGCACCCCTGAAATAATTATATTCATCCGTTGAACTGTGCTTCCGGATGCCACCACTACGGTTATCCACCGTTGAGAGAGAATAAGTTTTCCCTAAACGGAAATCAGTGCTGACTACTAGCCCTTGTCCGAAACTTAATCTGTAATTTCCCAATGCCAACGTTTTCAACTTACCCAGATTACGAAGCAGAAAGTAGATAGAATAATAATCATATCCTTTTTCATTATGCAGGGCAAAAAAAGGTTCTCCTGCATCCTTTTCAGCCGTAATTCCCATTTGGAGATAGTCTCCGTAGCGATACCCATATCTTAGAGAGTGGTACATTGCAGGTCCCAGATAATTCTTCTGATAACCTTTACGGGTATAGAAAGGCACATCCAGCCGGGTCAATACCTCCTGTTTACCATATTTCAACAGACTTTTCAACCGGGGAAAACCTATCTTTTCAGGCACAGGATGTACACAAACAAAAGGGAGAAGCAGGTCGATGGTATGCTTATCCATCTCTTCCACCAATTGCAGTTCATAAATGGTTTGCATCTGCCCGTGTATATACACATAAGCCAAGATATTTTCAATCTGAATGTCCGAAAGAAAAGGAAATTGCTCTAATTCACGTTTAGTAGTAACATTGATATTAACAGGTTCCTGCAGGCGATTGGAAAGCTCTTCAAGTTCATCTTCCCAGTTCTTTTCTTCTTCATCCATAGAGAGTTGCTCTATATTTTCTTCCCACAAGTACACACTTGTATTTTGAGCTTCAAGTACAGGAGTCATCAGCAGCATACTTAGAAAAACTCCCAACTTGAGTAATTTCATTCGTGTAAATAAGTTTAATTGTCGCGAAATTACCATAAATAAGTTAACACGACAAGGAAAACATCGACAATCAGATCAAATATAAAGATAAACACTTAATTTTGTGGCATGAACGCACGACTGAACATATTCATCATCGTAGTCTTCCTTCTGTTCGGAACTTCCCTATGTCAGGCGCAGGAAACGAAAACCGAAGGATACCTGGTTCCTATGTGCGTTTACGAAGGAGACACTATCCCGTATATAAAGATACCCACCGTTTATATCTTCAAACCTCTCAAATTCAAGAACAAGAAACAGTTGAATGAATATAACCGACTGGTATATAACGTAAAGAAGGTATTGCCTATCTCCAAAGAAATCAACCGTGCAGTTATTGAAACTTACGAATATATGATGACTTTACCCGATGAGAAGAGCCGTCAGAAACACATGAAAGCAGTAGAGAAAAGTCTGAAAGAACAATATACTCCACGCATGAAAAAGCTTTCTTTCTCTCAAGGAAAGTTATTAATCAAATTAGTGGATCGCCAAACCAATTCCACGGGTTACGAACTGGTAAAAGCCTTCATGGGACCTTTTAAAGCAGGTTTCTATCAGACTTTCGCTGCACTGTTCGGTGCCAGTCTGAAAAAACAATATGATCCCACTGGAGATGATGCGCTTACCGAACGGGTTATTCTGTTGGTAGAAAGCGGACAGCTTTAGAATAGAAATATCCTATTCCTTATTTATGTAATTTTTCAATCCCAACAGCCCTCTGTAATAACCTTCAAAGATCGTATGACTGTGTTTTTCTATATTCAAAGAATCATAGTTCAAAACAATCTTCGGACAAGCGGATAAGATCTTTATTGCCTCCTCTGTGGCAGGCTTAAATGACTCTTCTATTTTATCCTTCTTTCCGCTTGCCAGATACATATAAAGTTGATTATTCCCTTTGTACTCTTTAGTAAATTCTGAAAGTTTATCAATCATCATCTTCTTGCTATACATATAGTTAGGAGATACAGACAGAATACATTGAAACAAACCGGGATTGCTAAGTAAAGCATACGTCACAAACGTGCCGCCTAACGAATGTCCTACCAGTATATTCCGCGAACCCGTATTATATCTGCTCTTTATAAAAGGAATAATTTCCTTTTCCAGAGATAACAATAAAGAATCCCCCTTTCCAGGATCATCATACCCCTTTACCGATTCTTCATCCGTATAAGGAGGAGTTAATTCACTCTGCCTGTTAGGATTCGAAATACCAACAATTATACAGGGAACACCCGGATACAATAATTCAAAGGTGGAACAAAACAAATTGAAAGTAGGCGGATATTGAGCATCAAATACATAGATAGTCAACAATGAATCACTTTTCAACGTAGCATCTACCCCACTCCGGTATACTTGTAGTTCGCGTGAATCATCGAAATATTCAGAGTCATAAATATACCTGTCGCCCAATGGTTGCAACGAATAAAAGTCTGCTTGCGCTTTACCATTCCAGCTATGGAAAATACAGAATAAAAGAATTAATAAAACCTTTTTCATAGTTTGAACCCTCCTGTTGATATGATGTTAAAAACATTGTTAGTAATGAAAAACAGTCATTATAGAAAGCCATGTATTTCAAATACTTATCTATGTTGAAAACTTCTATGAACCATTGTTCATTTCTCTATTGATAAGGACATTATAACCACTGTTTGAACAGGGTTCAAACAACTTATCAACATCTTGTTATTTCAGTTTCTTGAATAAATCCCAGATAACGATACCGGCAGTTACAGATACGTTCAATGAGTGTTTCGTACCATACTGGGGTATCTCAATACATCCATCGGAATGGTCAATAACCTCCTGCTGAACTCCTTTCACCTCATTGCCCATAACTACTGCATACTTCTTAGTACGGTCTAAAGACAACTCATCCAGCATGATACTGCCTTCCGCCTGCTCTACGGAATAAACAGTATACCCTTCTTTTTTAAGGTTATCAACAGCTTCAACACAGTTATCAACATACTTCCAGTCGACAGTGAATTCAGCACCTAAAGCTGTTTTATGCATCTCAGGATGGGGCGGAGTAGCTGTAATGCCACACAGGTAGATACATTCCACCCGGAAAGCATCCGAAGTACGAAATACAGAACCAATGTTATGAAGACTGCGGATATTATCCAATACCACCACCAGGGGCAGCTTCTCAGCTTCCTTAAACTCCTCTATACTAATACGATTCAGTTCTGTTATTTTCAGTTTACGCATAACAACTATACTCTTTAAATGGCTTTTATTAATAGATTGATTTACAAAGACTTGTTTAACACAAGTGTTTCATTTGCACCACACTTGTGTTTCATTTATACAACACAAGCATTACAGACAAGCCACACAAGTGTAGAACAAACAACGTACTTATACGTTATCTTTTTATTCCTGTTGCAAAGATACTTCTTTCCGTTCACATCCCTGTTAATAACCGTTGAAAAGCTGTCAAAAGAGTAGGGAAAGAAATTCAAAAATAATTCTTGCAATATTCAAAACAACGTATATGCACCCACCGGAATGAACATTCCAAAAAAGTTAAGAGAAACTTTCCGAGGTTATATAAACACATTTTTCAGCCCTATTACACCGGTTTATAACCATAAAGTTATTAACTTTGCACTTTATCAACAAGGTGTTGAAAGAGTTTTATAGATGGCTTATTATCAAGAGATATACCTTTTATTTGCCCGTTGATAACGTACGGATAAAGTTTTATCTCATACTAATAACTTCATAGACAAGAAAAATCGTATTTACTTGTCGACACTATTAACAGCCTATCATCACCATCAAAGGATTTTTAAATTAGAAAGAGAAATAAAAAATATAATTATGAATAATCTCATAGAAGCTATCAAGCAACTTAAAAAGGAGAAGAACGCGATTATTCTGGGGCACTATTACCAGAAGGGAGAAATACAGGATATAGCCGATTACGTCGGCGATAGTCTGGCATTGGCCCAATGGGCAGCCAAAACGGAAGCGGATATCATTGTGATGTGTGGTGTTCACTTTATGGGTGAAACGGCCAAGGTGCTTTGTCCGAATAAGAAAGTGCTGGTTCCTGATATGGCAGCCGGTTGTTCGTTGGCGGACAGTTGTCCGGCGGACAAGTTCAGTCAGTTTGTCAAAGAGCATCCCGGATATACGGTGATATCTTATGTGAATACGACAGCTGCCGTGAAAGCAGTGACGGATGTTGTGGTAACTTCCACCAATGCGAAGCAGATTGTGGAAAGTTTCCCCAAAGATGAGAAAATAATCTTTGGTCCTGACAGAAACCTGGGGAATTATATTAACTCTATCACGGGGCGCAATATGTTATTATGGGACGGCGCATGCCATGTACACGAACAATTCTCGGTTGAAAAGATTGTTGAATTAAAAGCGCAGCATCCCGATGCAGTGGTCTTGGCACATCCCGAATGTAAGAGTGTAGTTTTGAAGTTGGCTGATGTGGTAGGTTCAACCGCAGCATTGCTGAAGTATGCAGTGAATCATCCCGAGAAAGAGTATATTGTTGCTACCGAATCGGGCATCCTTCATGAGATGCAGAAGAAATGTCCGCAAACGACGTTTATTCCGGCTCCTCCTAACGATAGTACCTGTGCCTGCAATGAATGTAGCTTCATGAGATTAAATACGCTGGAAAAGCTTTATAATTGTCTGAAAGACGAATCTCCGGAAATAACAGTAGATCCTGAAATTGCTGAGAAAGCAGTGAAGCCTATCAAGAGGATGCTGGAGATTTCGGCAAAACTGGGGCTTTGATAAAGTGGTAGGGTGATATCACTTTATCACCCTTATTCTCCTCTTATAAATGCAATTTTTGTAACAATCCCCTCTTTTCCTTCACTGTCTGCGGCAAGTACCATATATATTCCTGTGGCCACTCTCCTACCTTGTTTATTTCTTCCGTCCCAGGTGAACTGTCCTCCCAGGGAAGTACCTTGGTAAATAAGATGTCCGGCAGTATCTACAATCTTCACATCACTGTCGTAAACCATTCCCGTAACAGTAATCACTCCGCTGTAGTCTGGACGTACCGGATTAGGATAAGCACGTACATTGCTCTCTTTAAAGCTGTTTTCAGCCTCTGTAGCGTCACTTTGGTAAGAAACGAGCCCCTTGCTTGTTCCGATGAAGACTTCGCCGGTACGGGGATGTATGGCAATAGATACGATGCTATTGGAAAGCAGCGGACTGTTTTCTTCCGTAAAGTGATGAATCGTTTCCATTCCATCCGCACTTATCAGGTAAATTCCATTGGATGCCGTACCTATCCACTTTCTGTTGGCACCATCTATTGCAATGGCATTAATCGCTTCGTTCACCAGTAAGAAATCAGCCAACCCGCTGTCATCATTACGCGGAACTTTAATCTGTGTACAATAGAAGTTATCATTGAAATAGCGGGAAGGATTGTTCAGTACCAAAGGACCTTTGTTAGTACCGATCCAGATAACTCCCTCTTTATCCTCGGCAATGCAATAAACTGCCAACTGTTCTAAAAGGGCTCCGTCCTGATTCGTAAACCGGGTAATGAACCTGTGTTGGTCGTCCGAAGTATCCGCTATAGTGCCGTTATAATTCAAGCAGAACAATCCTCCCGACTCTATACGCGAAGAAGTAGCCCACAGCCAACCTCTTTTATCAAAGATAGTCCGTCCGAAATTACTTGCTTTTACTATTTCCGGATAATGAAGACTTGCCCAGTCACCATTTTTCATCAATACACTCACTGCATGTTGTGTCTCGCAACTCACCATCCAAAGGTTATTTTCTTTGTCATAAATCAGTCCGTTCACGCGTACATAACTATCTGCCCAAGGTTCATTAGGTACAGCACTTTCCAACGGACTGTTATGCATACTATACCAGTTTATGAACTTCCCATCTTTAAATTCGTAAATCCCTTCTCCTGCCGATGCTGCAAAATGATGAGCAGCGTCTTTAGGATCCTGCACAATACAGTTTATATCATCGTATCGATGTTTGGTTTGTTCACTGATGCCTTCTTCCTGAAAACTGTTCCAGGTATTATTTTCAAAGGTCATAATGGTTCCGGGCCTGTCAAGTCTGTTGGCTATATGTCCTCCTCCGGTAATCAGCAATCGTTCTCCGGCAAAATTCATATAATACGGATAGTTCCGTACAGGACTATTCGGAGTAATATTTTCGGGTACTTCTCCTTTGAAAGGAATATCGTGGTATTGTGAGAGGAACTCAGAGGTATCATCCGACACTTTCTTCCAGTTCTTAATATCCAGTAGATTATCTGTCAATAACCCTGCAAACAATCCTTCGGAGGTAGCGGCATAAAGATGATTATCCGATACATTACATGCCAGAACGTTTTTATTCAGAGGATAGTAATTGCTGATTTCCCGCTTTTTCAGATTGATACAAAGAATACCCGATGCAGTGGATAAATAGGTGTATTCCTTATAAAAACAAGCGTGGTTGACCGTCTTATCCTGCGTCATATTCTTGTTTTTATAATCGGGAAGGTTATAGATATCCTCCTCATTTACCAACAGGTCTATATTCGCATTGGAATAAATAATGACCAATGATTTATAGGCTGACTGGTAAGCAATATAAGATATTTCCGTATCGCTTAGCGGAAAGGATTTTGAATAAGTTCGTATGCTGGTATCTTCTTTATCATAAGCATATAAATCACCATTGGCAAGGATGAAGAGTTTACTTCCAATGACTTCACTGCGGGTAGGATTATGATAAGAAAGGTAAGTTTGCCACTCTCCTATCGCATTTTGCGAATAGGCAGGCAGAAGATAGATTAAGCAGAGAAGAAATATATATTGAAATCTCATAAAATCAGAGTTATATTAGTTTGTAAGCAACACACTTACAAACTAATAACTCTATATTTACGGGTTTATTGTATGCTATTAAGGAATTTGCAAAGTTTGTTTGTAGCTATGGCGCGGTGGCTGATTTTGTTTTTCAGTTCGTTGCCCATCTCTGCAAAAGTCTGCGTATATCCTTCGGGAACAAATATAGGATCATATCCGAAACCTGAGTTTCCTCTTCTGGTTTTGATGATTTCTCCTTTGATTACACCTTCAAACAAATGCTCTTTTCCGTCAATAATCAGTGCAAATGCAGTGCGGAATTGCGCTTTCCGGTTCTCTATTCCTTCCATGGCATGCAGCAGTTTCAGCATATTTGCTTCTGCATTATGTCCGTCTCCGGCATAGCGTGCCGAGTAAACTCCCGGTTCTCCGTTTAAAGCTTCTACTTCCAGACCGGTATCATCAGCAAAACAATCCATCTGGTAATTTTCATAAATGTACTGTGCTTTCAGTAAAGCGTTTCCTTCCAAAGTATCGGCAGTTTCAGGTATGTCCGTATAGCAATGAATGTCTTTCAGACTAAGAAGTTCTATTCTGTTACCTAAAATAGCGGTTACTTCTTTCAATTTGTGTGCATTGTTTGTGGCAAATACGAATTTATGTTTCATATGTTGATTGGTTCTTATTTCACTTTCAGTCGGTCAAAACCTTCTCCATAGACTCCGATAACGGAACTTTGAGAGATAAATGCGTTCGGGTCAATGTCTTTCACCAAACGGAAAATATCAATTGACTGGCGCTTATAAGCTAATACAACGAGTACTTTTACATTGTGTTTACTGTACCATCCTATACCGTCCAGAACGGTTACGCCGCGGTGTGTCTCTTTCGTAATGCGGTCGGCAATCTTTTCATACTCTTTGGAGAAGATGAAGAATTGCACGGACTGGCGGGCACTGTTCACAATATAGTCTAATACAAAACCGATAACAAACAAAGTTACAAAACCAAATATCACGCGTCTCCAGTCATGGAATACGAAGTAACAGGAGCTGATGATAATCACATCGCAAAGCATGACCATACGTCCCAGTGTGACGTCTTTATACTTATGTATGATAGCGGCGATAATATCCGTTCCTCCCGTGCTTCCGTTGCAATTGAATACGATTCCAAGGCCTGCACCGCACATGACGGCACCTATCATACAAGCCATGAAGTCCTGTCCCGGTCCCAGTATAAGCGGTGGCGTATTGTCGGGACCATTCACAAGCATTTGGAAAAACCATAAAAAGAATGTCAGCCCGAAGATGGCGAACGTGGTTTTAATACTGAATTTAGGACCCAGTATTTTAATGGCAAATGTCATTAAGACAGCATTGATGATGAAGTATGACCATTGAATAGGAAAGTCCGTGGCGTAATAGATGATTGCACCGATACCCGTAGTTCCTCCTGTCGTTATCTGATAAGGAATCAGAAACAACGCCCATCCCAAGGCATAACTGATAAGACCGACAGTGATGAAGATATAGTCTCGCAACTCCCTCATCATTTCGGCTTTGGTTGGTTTTGTGATTTGCATATTAATCAGTTACAAGATATTAACTACGAGTTACAAGTTACGAGCTACAAGGGAGCGAGTCAAGTTACCTTCTCTCTCTCTACTTGTAGCTTATAGCCCGTAGCTCGTAACTAATTTATTTAATAACAATGTTTACGATCTTCTTCGGGACGACAATCACTTTCACTACTGATTTGCCTTCCATCCATTTAGCCGAACGTTCATCTGCCAATACGGTGCTTTGAATGGCTTCTGATGTTTCGTCAGCAGGGAATTCCATATTGAAGCGTGCCTTGCCATTGAAAGATATGGTGTAGTTGATTGTATCTTCCACCAGGTATTCTTCGTTGTAAGCAGGCCACTTGGCATCGCAAACTGAGTCTGCATGGCCCAGTGTATCCCACAACTCTTCACATACGTGCGGAGCGAAAGGAGCCAATACAATAACCAGTTGATTCAATATTTCTTTCTTGCTGCATTTCAGACTGAATAATTCGTTTACGCAGATCATGAAAGCACTGACGGAAGTATTGTAAGAGAACTGTTCAATATCACCCGTTACTTTCTTAATCAGTTTATGCAAAGATTTCAGTTCTTCCTTGGTTGCAGGTTCATCCGTCACTATATAACTGCCGTTACGGTCGTAGAACAGTGACCAGAACTTCTTGATGAAGCGGTATACACCATCGATACCGTTCGTATCCCAAGGCTTGGATTGCTCTACCGGACCGAGGAACATCTCGTACATACGCAATGTATCCGCACCGTATTTCTCAACAATCATATCGGGATTAACGACGTTGAACATGGATTTACTCATCTTCTCCACAGCCCAGCCGCAGATGTATTTGCCATCTTCCAGGATAAACTCAGCGTTGGCAAATTCAGGACGCCATGCTTTGAAAGCTTCAAGATCCAGAATATCATTGGATACGATATTTACATCCACATGGAGTGGGGTAGTGTCGTACTGATCCTTCAGATTCAGAGAAACGAACTTATTGCTATCTTTGATACGGTAAACGAAGTTACTACGTCCCTGTATCATACCTTGATTAACCAACTTCTGGAACGGTTCTTCCACGATAGATACTCCTACATCGTACAGGAATTTATTCCAGAAACGTGAATAAATCAAGTGTCCCGTAGCATGTTCCGTACCACCTACATAGAGGTCGACGCTTCTCCAATATTCATCTATTTTCCTATCAACCAATGCTTTATTGTTATGCGGGTCCATATAGCGCAGATAGTAAGCGCTGGAACCTGCAAAGCCCGGCATGGTATTCAGTTCAAGAGGGAATACGGTGACGTTATCTATCTTTTCATTCTCTACCACACATTTGTTTACGGTGTCCCAAGCCCATTTGGTAGCGTGTCCCAACGGTGGTTCTCCGGTTTCGGTAGGAAGGAATTTGGCAACTTCCGGCAATTCAAGCGGCAAACTACTTTCGTCGATCATATAAGGCATTCCATCCTTGTAGTAAACCGGGAACGGTTCGCCCCAGTAACGCTGACGGGAGAAGATAGCGTCACGAAGACGATAATTCACCTTTACGCGTCCCAGATTATGTTCTTTTACGTAGTTCTTGGTTTTTTCGATAGCTTCTTTGATGGTCAGTCCGTTCAAATTCAGTTGACAAGTTGACGAGTTGACAAGTTGATTAGAATTTGCCTTGTCTCCTTGTTCCCTTGTTCCCTTGTTAACTATTGGAGAGTTGCAAACGATACCTTCTTTGGCATCAAAGCTTTCTTCGCTGACATCACAACCTTCTACCAACGGACGGATCTCCAATCCGAAATGTTTGGCGAAAGCATAGTCACGACTATCGTGTGCAGGTACAGCCATGATGGCACCTGTACCATAACCGGCAAGTACATAGTCGCTAATCCAGATGGGCACTGCCTCACCTGTGAAAGGATTAATGGCATAACTTCCGGAGAATACACCCGTCACGCTGCGGTCTGTAATACGATCACGCTCGGTACGTTTCTTAGTGCGTTCCAGATAAGCGTTAACTTCATCCTTTTGTTCAGGAGTAGTCAACTGAGCTACCAGTTCGCTTTCCGGTGCCAACACCATGAAAGTAACACCGAACATCGTATCTGCACGAGTGGTGAAGATGGTAAATTCCAGATCGCTGTCTTTTACTTTGAACTGTACTTCGGCACCTTCGCTGCGACCGATCCAGTTTCTTTGAGTTTCTTTCAGAGAATCTGTCCAGTCGATGGTATCCAGTCCGTCCAACAAGCGTTGTGAATAGGCAGAAACGCGAAGACACCATTGACGCATCTTCTTCTGAACTACGGGGAAACCTCCGCGTTCGGATACACCGTCTATCACTTCATCGTTGGCCAGAACCGTACCCAATTGGGCACACCAGTTTACCATCGTTTCACCCAGATAGGCGATGCGATAGTTCATCAGGATTTCCTGTTTCTCTTTCTCGCTCTTGGCTTTCCATTCTTCGGCAGTGAAGCTGAGTTCTTCGCCACAAGCCACATTCATGCCGTTGGTACCTATTTGTTCGAAGGCCTGTATCAGTTCTTCGATAGGGCGAGCTTGCTTTTCATCATTGCAATAATAGCTGTTGAACATCTTCTGGAATGCCCATTGCGTCCAATGATAATACTCCGGTTCGCAGGTACGTATTTCGCGGCTCCAGTCAAAACAGAAACCTATCTTATCCAACTGCTCACGGTAGCGGTCGATATTGTTGATCGTAGTAATTGCAGGATGTTGTCCCGTTTGTATAGCATATTGTTCGGCGGGAAGTCCGTAAGCATCATATCCCATGGGATTTAGTACATTGAAGCCCTGCAGTCGTTTGTAACGAGCATAAATGTCCGAAGCAATGTATCCCAGCGGGTGTCCTACGTGTAGGCCCGCACCGGAGGGGTAGGGGAACATGTTTAGTACATAGTACTTCTGCTTCGTCTCATCTTCCTTCACTTGGTAGGTTTTCTCTTCCACCCACCTTTTCTGCCACTTCTTTTCAATCTCCCTGAAATTGTACTCCATAATGGTTTTCTTTCGTTATTTTATGGTTGATACTTAGTTATATACTTTAATTAAACGGTGCAAATTTACGGGTTTATTTTCAGATTCATAGCTTAGTACAACAAAAAAGTATTTGTCTGTACCATACCAGGGATACACTTGCTCCGTACCAAAGCCGTACTTTCTCCGTGTAGAAGTACTTTTGACCGAAGAATGTACGGAGCAAGTACGGTTCGGATACGTTTCAGACAGGTAACGGAACATTTGAAAATATATATTTTTCCCTGTTTAGTGATAAAGTAGCAGAAAAGGTGGAAAAAATATAAATAAATACTTGACAAAGTAATTTTTATTGCTTATATTTGTGAAGTGCTTATTAAAACTAATTCAAGTAATGTAATACAAAAAATGGCTAAGTTAATTCAATAGGATTTTACACAAAAGTGTTTTTAGGATATTTCAAGGGATGAAGTCTGAGAAGATTACATCCCTTTTTGTTTATTTTTCTGCCAGATTGCTGAAAAGCACTCTAATCACGTTGTTAATAAACGTGGGTAAAGTTTTTAAAAAACGTCACCCTTATTTATTAAAAACGTTTCCAGCGTCTATTAAATCCCTTGTTTTATTGTACAAAAAGTAGAAATGGTATATCTTTGCCTCCAATTTATCGGGAACGTATGAATGAGAAGAAAAATTACACCTATCATCTGATAGCGATCTTCACCGTAGGAGTGTGGGGATTAACTTTTATCTCCACCAAAGTTTTAATAGCCAATGGACTTTCTCCGAAAGAAATCTTTCTGCTTCGTTTTCTGATTGCTTATATTGGTATCTGGTTTATATCTCCCCGCAAACTGTTTGCAAATAACTGGAAAGATGAACTTTGGTTGTTGTTGGGTGGCATCACGGGCGGTTCCGTTTATTTTCTGACGGAGAATATGGCTTTAGGCATTACGCTGGCTACCAATGTGGCGTTTATTGTTTGTACGGCTCCGTTGCTCACCACTATTTTTTCACTGATGATTTATAAGAAAGAAAAGGCTACCCGCACTTTGATAGGCGGTTCACTGATGGCATTGGTAGGGGTGGCAATGGTGGTTTATAATGGGAGTTTTGTTTTGAAAATATCTCCGTTGGGCGATTGTCTTACTTTGGTTGCTGCTCTTTCATGGGCGTTCTATAGTCTGATAATGAAGAAGATGACGGGTAGGTATAATACTATTTTTATTACTCGCAAGATATTTTTCTATGGCATATTGACTACGCTTCCCGTCTTTATGTTTCAACCTTGGAAGGCTGACCTGTCTTTGCTCATTCAGCCTTCCGTTCTGTTGAATTTATTGTTTCTGGGTGTGGTTGCTTCCCTGATTTGTTTTGCAGTTTGGAATGTCGTACTGAAAAATCTGGGAACGGTACGCGCTTCCAACTATATTTATCTCAATCCACTGTTCACTTTGGTAGGATCGGCTATCCTGTTGGATGAACATCTCACAATTATTGCACTGATCGGGGCGGCTTGTATTATGGGGGGAGTATATATGGCAGGAAAGAAATAACCGGCAGATTATTCTTCAGCAAATAGTATTATTCTTCTTCGATACCTTTCTCCGAGTGTTGCAGGCGGTAAAATGTTTTTTGTAGCTCAATCTCCCTGCGTAACTCTTCCTCCGTAGGCATATACAACATATATTTGGAAGCAAAAAGTTGATTATTGTCATGTAGTACTGAGTAGCGGGCTATATCTTCGTCTGTTTCTGAACAGAGAACGATACCGATGGTTGGGTTATCTCCTTCACCACGTATCCGTTCATCATACATCCGCACATACATATCCATTTGTCCCACGTCCTGATGTGTTATAGGATTTGTTTTCAAATCGATAAGGACGAAACATTTTAATAAATAATTATAAAAGACGAGGTCGATGAAATAGTCTTTCTTCTCGGTACGCACTAATTTTTGGCGTGTTACATACGAGAATCCTTTTCCCAGTTCAAGCAAGAAACGTTGTAAGTTGCTGATGATAGCCGATTCCAGTTTGGATTCGGTAAAGTCGGTGTTCGGGGACAATCCAATAAACTCTGCTACCGTAGGATTCTTGATGAACTCCAATTTGTCCTGCTGGTACGGAAGCGTGAGCGACTTCATTTCCGTTTCCACTTTTTCCTTGTCGTGCGAGAGTAGCAGACGTTCGTAATACTGTGAACCGATGTTGCGATTGAGTGTGCGGTAACTCCACATTTGCTCTTGTGCTTCTTTTAGATACCATGCACGGGCTTCAGGATTGGGAACTGTTAATAAGCGCTTGTAATGAGACCAACTCAATATTCTCCACGGTGTAGAGAATATTTCGGGAAAGGTTTGATAGAACAGTCGATAGTTGTAAAGACTGGGGACTGAGAACCCCTTCCCGAACTCTTGCGTAAGTTCTGTCGAGAGTTCTTTTAGCAGTTGTGTTCCGTAGTCGGCTCGTTCTTTTCCCTGCTGTTCCTCTTCCACGATACGCTTGCCCATCAGCCAATAGGCTTCTACCATTGCCGAATTAATGGCGGTGTAGGCTTTCTGTCGGGCTTCAGTTACAATTTGCTTGATTTCATGAATGAAACTTGTGCTATGTAAGGCTATATGGTTTTCTTTTTTCATTGTCAAAATGGTAAATGATTTAATGACAAAGTTAGGAAAAAAGCAGGATAAATGCACAATTAAGGTACTGTGTATTTGCGATGCCTGAATTTATTTCTCTGCAAACAGAATGATTTCTTCCGGTTGTGTGGAGTGTTCTACCATTAGATTCCAGCTACTTTCTTTTTTGTTCCATTCGTAGCTTTGGTAATTTACGCCCATTCCATTGATTTGGTAAACGGCTTTGGGCTTTACATCGGTGTAGGCATTGTCCTTGCTGTTCCATGCTGCGTATTCCACGTTTACTTCTCCACCGTCGTATGAGAAGTTCAGGCAATACTGTTTCTCGAAGCGTTGATTGCCTTTACTCCATTTCGATACCTCTTTGCTGGATACACGTCCTTCGGCATCATACGCATAGTTATATTGCAGATGATTCTGAAGATATTTATCCTCTTTCACTTTGTATACGTTTTTGGTTTCTACACGATCTCCATCCATGCGGGTGTTGTAGGCAAAACCTTCCAGACTGTTGTTATTTACTGCGTTTACGATTGAAGTTACTGCAAATACTACTGATAATACTAAAGTTTTCATAATGGTGTTATTTTTTTAGTTATACATTTTTGTTTTTTTCGATATTGCAAAGGTAAGGCAGAGGCTCATGGAAGAATGTTATTACAATGTTATCTTTAGGTTAACAAAGAAAATCCGTTGATTTGTCTACTATTTCTTTTTCAAAAAGAAAGTTTTTTCTATTTTTGTCTTTTCAAGAAAGAAATAATTTCAATATATTATCTTTATGAAGAAGAAGGAATTACTAAAACAGTTGATTGCAGGTTTCCAGGCGGGCTTACCCGTGGAAGTATATCCCCGTGAATTGATGCTACCTGTAGATAGTAACAAAATTATTACGGTTCCGGGTGTGAGACGTTGTGGCAAATCTTCTTTATTCTTATTGGTAATCAATCAATTGATTTCGGAGAAAGGCATCCGGAAGGAACAAATACTTTTTCTGAATTTCGATGATGAGCGTTTGCAGTTTGATGCTGAAAATTTCGATGAAATATTGCAGGCTTATCGGGAACTATATCCTGATATTTCCTTGAAGGATGTATATATGTTCTTTGATGAAATACAAATGGCGGAAGATTGGCAACCATTTGTGCATAGGGTGTATGAACAGGAGTGTAGACACATCTTTATTACAGGCAGTAATTCAAATATGCTTTCGTCGGAACTTGCCACTTCCTTGCGGGGGCGTACATTGCAGTACGAAGAGTTTCCTCTTTCATTTCGGGAGTATTGCTCATTTGTAGGCGTGGATACCAATTATTATGTACCTGAATATAAGGCACGCATTGTAAATGCATTTAAAGTGTACCTGCATCAAGGTGGTTTTCCCGAAGTCAGTCTTGCTATTCCTATGTTGAAAGACCGTATTCTGCAGGAATATTTCTTCGTAATGCTCTATAAGGATTTGGTGGAAAGATATGAAATAAAGAATTCGGAACCTGTCCGTTACTTCATTAAGAGAGTAATGAGTAATTTGACGAAACCGACCTCTATCAATCGTATTTATAATGAGTTGAAGTCACAGGGGGTTAGTATCGGAAAGAATACCCTGTATGATGTAATTGTACAAACAGAATCTATCTATTTGTTTTTTTCATTAACGAAGTATGAGCCTTCGGTCGTAAAAGAGAGTAGTAGAGATAAGAAATACTATTGTATTGACAACGGTTTACGTTCCGTGTTGCTTAATCCTCTAAGTGAAGATAATGGTAAATTACTTGAGAATGCCGTTTATCTTCATTTACGCCGGAATTTGCAAATACAGGAAGGTTTGCATTATTATAAAGGTAAGAAGGAGTGTGATTTTGTAATTACTAACCATGAAGAAGTGAATCAGTTGATTCAAGTGACTTATACTTTGCACGACGAAGATACTCGTCAACGGGAGATAGACGGTCTTTTGGAGGCTGCTCAAACTACAGGCTGCCGTGAATTATTTATTCTGACTCTTGAAGAAGAGGAAGAAATAAATGTGAGTGAATATACGATTCATGTTCTTCCTGTATGGAAATGGATGCTGAAAACGTTATATTTGTCCCCCAAACAATAGCAAGATGAAGCTTCGCTCACTCTATATCCTCTCTATTATAGGATTGTTTCTCGTTGTGGTAATACAATTGGGAGGCATGATATATGCTTATGACAGCTATAAAAATGAGGCGAAGCGTACACTGAACGAATGTTTCCGGCAAGCTTTTATAGAAACGGTAGATAACCGGGTGAATAACCTGCCTTTTCCTGATTATACCGTACCATTCTATTCGTACATCCGCAGGGATGAAAAGATGCCTTACGATGAAATGGTATTTTTGGGATATCAGCAAGTAGCCTCTTTTCTGGAAGATGTTTATCATGTGGAGATACCGCTGGATGAGATGGAGAAGGTATTGGAAAAGAAGCTGAAATGGAAGAATATCGATAGGACCGTATGGATTGATTCGGTAGAAGATCACAGTAAATATTCCGCTTACAGGCGTTTCAAAACGGTTATCTCGGAGCAGGCATGGCTGAATGAAAGTAAGGGTAAAGCGATAGAAGCTACCATCATTTCTCCTTTCCTTCCACTTGTGAAGGATGTGTTTTTCCTGTTCCTTCCTACTCTGTTATTGACTGCTTTCCTTATTTACAGTTGGGCACAGCAGATGAAGTATATCATCAACCAGCGCCGGGGGATTGAGGAACAGCGCTCTGCTTTCTATGCTCTGGCGGAGAAAATGAGGTTGCCGATAGGTAAGGTACGCAGGCAGATTCCCGAACAACAGTGGGAGGCCATAGAAACATCGAGCAGGCAGATTCTGGATATGACGGAGCAAACACTTTCCATGGCTAAAGAAGAGGAGTGGAAACGCCAGGCCCGTAAACAACATTCGTTTAAGGTATTCTTCATAGTCAGCCTGTTGGCAAGTTGTTTGTTGATGGTAGCCTGGTTTGCTTATTTGTATCGCACAGCTGCCCGTGAGACTGCTTATCAGGTGAATGATTGCTTTGAAGCGGCTTTCTATGATGAGGTGGTGGAACGTTATCCGTTGTTCCTTTCACAGACTAAAGGAGGAAAAAAGTCCGTAGAACAGAAATTGCCAGAGGAAGCTCCTTTTGCCAAGGAACAACAGAAATTTTTACAAGGAAAGGAGGCTGAGTATAGCATAAACCGTCTGTTTGTGGTACATACCTATAATACGATTGATCAGAATTATCGTCTTCGTGCAGCCTTGATTATGCAACGTGAGATCAATGAAAGTAGCATAGAAATGCCCTTATCTTCTCTATATCTGGATTCAGCTTTTGCGGAACGCTTAAGCCGGTTGGGCATAAAGTCACGTAGTGGTATTCGTCAGTTTCTCCATTCTTCGGATAGTACGGTTACAGAGGTTGGATACGCTTCCAGGAAGTATGGTGATTATACTTCTCAGTTTATTCCTTTGAAAGAAGATAGTACGCTTTGCGTGCAGGGAGTTGTGAAGAACCCTTATCGTCATGTGGCGACTTCTATCTGGTATCTTTTGCTTCCCCTGTGGATTACATTCCTGGTAATGCTCGATTGTATCTTCGGCCAGGTGAAGGTGCTTCGGATGCAACATCGTCTGGAGCAGTTCCAGAAAGACTTTACTTACGCCATGATTCATGATATGAAGTCTCCGTTGAACTCCATATTGATGGCGGCACATGTGCTGGCAGGGGGAAAACTGGCGGGTAAACCTGAAAAAGAAGAGAAATACCGCCTGGTGATGACGGAAGAGAGCGAGCATCTGCTGGCTTTATCGAACAGGGTATTGATGCTTACACAATTGGATGAAGGGCATTTGGAGTTGCATAAGGAAGATGTTTCCCTGCGTCCGTTGATTGATGATCTGGTTGCGAAGATTTCTCTGAAAGCCGGTAAGAGGGTGGAATTCAATACGGTTTATCATCGTTGTGAGACGGTCTATGCGGATGCTTTCTGCCTGCGTGAAGTGCTGGGAAACTTATTGGACAATGCGATCAAGTATTCTCGTGAAGAGGTGAAGATAGACATTATCTGTGAGTCGGAAAGGGGAGTTTGCAAAATTAAGGTATGCGATAACGGGTTGGGTATCTCCTTGAAAGACCAGTCGCGTATCTTCAATCGCTTTGAACGCTCTGCGGCGGCAGCACGCAGCAGTAAAGGGGGAGCCACAGGTTTTGGCTTAGGTTTGAACTATGTGCAGCAAGTGATGCTGGCACATGAGGGCAGGGTAGAGGTGGAGAGTGAAGAAGGCCGTTTCAGTGAGTTTACTCTTTATTTTCCGGCACGATCCTGACTTTACCATATGTGGAATCGCAACTCCTGTGAACAGTCGTTGATAAATGCATCTTTGCTGAATGAACGCAGTTTCCAAAGGATGCAGAGGTCGTCTATGCTACCGATAAGTAAGAATGTTCCGAATAATGTGAAATAATAATTCCCTGTTGCCATGCCGTACAAAAGCGGAAGGATGCCTAACAACAGAATAGGTAAGAAGCAGGTTGTGCGATATTGCCACATTCTGATGGGTTCGTTGCAGTGGCAGAAACGTATGCCTCCCTTATGCTTTACAAAAGAGATGGACCGGAAACCTTTGGGCGAAAAGATTCCGAAGAATAGTGCATGAAGCAATAGATTTACTCCAAAGCCTGCCAGGGCACACGACCAGAATATCAGCAATGATACATGAGCCATATCTTCTCCATGTATCCACCGGAATAAGAGCAGTATGGGTACTGTAAAAAGGATTGCAGCCAGTATGCCATACTTGTTGATCTTATTTCCCGAAACCATGATTTCGGTTCCTTTCTTGCTTTGTACAATTGAGATATCCGCTTTCATCATTCGTTCTTTTTATTAATTGAAGAATATATTTGCAATGGCGTGTTTGAGTCCTGTGTACGCAGGATTGACTGTGGTCATTAATACGTAAGCTGCCAAAACGATTGCAATACCTTTTGCTAATTCGATTCCTATTTTCTGAAATTTCTTCATGACTTGTTTATTATTTAAGTGATACATTGGGGTTATTTCGATGTTGCAAAGGTAAGGCGGCAGGGAGAGAAGGAATGTTATCGCAATGTTATCTTTAGGTTAACGATCATAAGTCGGTATGCAAGTTTAGTAAGGTATAAAGAGCTAATAAAACTTGCTGGCAAATCCTTTCTGTATGATTATGAGGTAAATGGGTATTCCAATATAAATCGAGTATCTCAATTCCCCTCATCCATCGGAGGAGGGGTGCCCAGAGGGCGGGGTGGTAGGTAAAGCAAGAAATACCTATGAACCATATAAATAAGGAATTCTTTTCTCACCTACCACCTCCCCCTTCGGGTACTCCTCCTCCGGGGAGGAGGAGAATTGAGATAGTATTGCTCATCATTTGATTCATTACTATTTCAGCATGAATTAGCTCATTATCCTTAGTTTTGTCTGTTATTCTATTGAACTATTCCCCTTATAATTGAAAATATCCCCTTGCTTCTTCTCTGCTTAATGATAATAATCAGTTGAAAAACATAGATTTATAATAAAAATGAGACTCTCTATTTGTCCCCCCTGTTTCTTTCCTGTTTTATGTCTATCTTCTTATTTTTGTTCCGTTCTCGTAAGTAGATACGATACAACTATTATTAATCTATATCAGAAAGTAAAATTATGGAAAACCAGGGAATACTTCTTTATATCGGAATAGCCCTTATCATCTTATTGGTACTTTGGTATATCTGGACTGCCAATAATCTGATAGCAAAGCGGAATCGGGTAAAGCAATGCCGTAGCGGCATTTGCGTGGCATTGAAGCAGCGGAACGATATGATACCGAATTTGGTAGCTGCCGTAAAGTCCTATATGGGACATGAAAATGAGACGCTAACCCGTATCGCAGAACTTCGTTCACGAACTTTTCAGCCTTCACAGGAGAGTGAACAGATAAAAACCGGTAATGAGCTTTCTTCTTTAATCTCCAAACTTCAATTATCCGTAGAAGATTACCCGGAACTGAAGGCAAGCGAGCAGTTCACCCGGCTGCAAAGGAGCATTGAAGATATGGAATTGCAACTGCAAGCCATACGCCGCACCTATAATGCTGCGGTCACCGACTATAATAACTCCATTGAGATGTTTCCCTCTTCCATCGTGGCAGGCCGGCAGAATCATCATCAGGAAGAACTGATTGATATTTCCGAACAGGAACAGCGGAATGTGGATGTCAGTGCACTTTTAAAGTAGATGTAATATGGAATCAATTGACTTCAGAAGCCTTTCCGAAAGGCTTCGTACCGAACTTTCCCGTGTATATTTCTGGCAAAAGATCGTTCGTATTCTGAGCATCATAGTCTATCTCTTTGTCTTTTGCTGGATGATGTTCGTCCTGTTTGGGGGCTATCTTGTTGGATACATCGGATTAGAGAACTACAGTGTGGTTACGCAATACATTTTCCCGGTTTTTATGGGATTTATTGTGCTGAACTTCGCATTCAGCCGCTCTCTTATGAAATTCCAAAGGCAGGAAAATGATATCATGCGCAGCATTATGTCTGCTATGTTTCCATCCGTTCTTTTCTCCTTCTCTTCGCAACTGGACCAGCGTATATTATCCGGTAGCAAGCTCTTTAATTCTTCTTTTTCCGATCCGGCATTGGCGGCTACCACCTATGCTTATCTGGAAGTGCCGCGAGGGGATCGTACCCTTTATATAGCCGATATAGGGGTTTCCTATGGGCTGATGAATAAGTTGGAGCTCAACTCTGTAGCGGGCTATTTCGTGATGCTTTACCGCTATGTGCTCCGTCCGCTGTTTGCCTCCAGGTATGAAAGCAGTGCGCATAACTTCCGCGGAATGTTTGGCTGGTGTCGTCTGGAACGTAGTTTTAAAGGTAGCACGATTATCCTGCCCGACCATCTGGAACAAAAGGTCGGCTATCTGGCAAAGAATATCCAGGGCTTGAAGAAACGCTATAATGCCCGTTTCGTTCATCTGGAAGACCCGGATTTCGAGAAGTATTTCGTGGTTTATGCCGATGACGAAGTAACCGCCCGTATGATACTTACACCGGCAATCATGCGTCAGATTACCCGTCTGCGCGAAACATTCGGGCACGATATGATGTTCTCTTTCAGCAAAGATACTTTTTACTATGCGGGAATGATGCCCGACGGCTTCCTCTGTCTTCGCAAACAGGCACTGGACAATGAGTATCTGCTTGAAGAGATATACAATGACATAAACCTTGCCTGCCAGGTGACGGATGAACTAAGGCTAAACTAATTACATAATTAATTACCCTCTGAATATTCTAAACACGAAGACTGACTTTAAGTGATAATTGCAAACGCGGCTGTCTGAAAGATTATCTTTCGGCAACCGCGTTTTTCATTGGAAACTGTAAGAGAGAATTCTTGTTAGAGTAATTATCTGTTTGCCAGCAAAGCGCTGTTCCAATTTGTTGCATTGTGCTCTGTTACCAGATTCCAGGAGTTATCTTTCTCATTCCAGTTGTAAGCCATGTAGTTCATGCCGTTCTCGTTCATCTGGTAAACGGCTTTGGCTTTTACATTTGTGTAGTCACCGGCTTTGCTGTCCCATGCTACATATTCCACGTTTACTTCGTTGTCGGTGTAGCTGAAGTTGAGGCAATACAGCTTTTCAAATCGGCTGTTGTCCTGGTTCCATTTCAGGATTTCCTTGGCGGATACACGTCCTTTTTCATCATGTGTATAGTTGTATTGCAGGTGGCGTTCCAGGTACTTGCCTTCTTTTACTTTATAGACTGTCTGGGTTTCTACACCGCTTTCCTGTTTCTCACTGTTGTAAGCGAAGTCTTTTACGTTGTTACCACTTACTGCGTTTACTACTGATGTCAATGCGAATACTACTGATAATACTAGAGCTTTCATAATGATTTTATTTTTTAAGTTATACATTTCGTTACTTTTGATGTTGCAAAGATAGGGCAGGGGCATGAGGATGAATGTTATCGTAATGTTATCGTTAGGTTAATAAAAAGAGTTTCTTAATCCGATGGTGGAATTCTACAAATAAGCCTGTTGTCAAGCGAGAGGTATAGCCGTAAGATTATGCCTTTCCTTGTGGTTGAGGAGGGAGACAGTGGTGCTTTGTCACGCCTCTACTTGTTCCATTTTGTTTCTTTCTCTTGGAACAAAAGTGCCTTGCCTGTGGAACAAAAGTTTCTTGGTTAAGAAATAAAAGTTCCTTAGGTAAGAAACAAAGGTTTCTCAGAGAAGAAACTCTTGTTTCACAATAAGGAGACAAATGTTCCGATAAAGTGGAGCTTATGTTTCTCCATAATAGAACAATATCTGATTAATAATGTCTTATTGAAGAAGTAGGCACTGGTCTTATTTACAGCGGCTTATCACTCTTCTTATTTATAGTATTCTCATATGCAGGTTCTATCTTGATTTCACCAATGGATACTCTATAGATATAGACTATGGAGATACCTTATTTGTAACCTGTTGGTGGAATTGATTTATTTACGGAAAGTAATGAATCAAATGATGAACAATACTATCTCAATTCTCCTCCTCCCCGGAGGAGGAGTACCCGAAGGGGGAGGTGGTAGGTGAGAAAAGAATTCCTTATTTATATGGTTCATAGGTATTTCTTGCTTTACCTACCACCCCGCCCTCTGGGCACCCCTCCTCCGATGGATGAGGGGAATTGAGATACTCTATTTACTTAATATTGGAATTATCATTTAATTCATAACCATACAGTGATGAACTTAAGAAAAAAAGATTGTAATATGGCAAAAAGAGAATTAACAGCCCGGTATCTGTTTTTCATTGCGGGCTTATTTGTAAATGCGTTTGGTATTAGTTTAATTATTAAAGCAAATTTGGGCTCCTCGCCTATATCGAGCCTTCCTTACACACTGAGTTTAAAATTTCCCGTCACACTGGGACAGTTCACGCTTCTGCTGAATGCCGTGCTGATAGCCGGACAAATATGGCTTCTGAAAAGGGACTTCAGAAAAGAGCAGTTTCTACAAATTCCCGTAGCAATACTCTTCAGTTTCTTCATAGATTGCTCGATGGCATTATTGGGAGGATTCACTCCTACGGGCTATGCCTCGCAGATTCTATCACTGATAGCTGGCTGTGCGATACTTGGCCTGGGAGTAAGTATGGAGGTAATTGCCAATGTAGTGATGCTATCCGGAGAAGCCTTTGTGAAAGCCATCACTCTGCGCACGGGAAAAGAATTCGGAATTACCAAGATCGGCTTTGATACCACACTGGCACTCCTTGCCTGTGCAGCTTCTCTGATGATAGCAGGAAGCATAGAAGGTGTACGCGAAGGTACAATCATTGCCGCATTGATCGTAGGACTTTTCGCACGCTTCTTCAACAGACGACTGGGGTTTGTCAATAAAATGATTACCTTTGCACCGAATAAAACACCCATTCAGCCCTATGAAGACAATTGCAATCACCGAACTGACGGAAATTGAAGCAATCATTCGCAAATGTCCTTACTGCACGGTGGGCATCACCGATCTGGAAGGCAACCCTTACGTAGTCCCCATGAACTTTGCTTACAGGGACGGAATTATCTATCTGCACTCCGGTCCCGAAGGCAGCAAAGTAACGATGGCAAAAAGACATCCTCGTGTCTGCATCACCTTCTGCGAAGGACACGAGCTGGTGTATATGCACCGGCAGGTGGCATGCAGTTACAGCATGAAGTCGCGCAGCGTGATATGCCACGGAAACGTCCGTTTCATCGAAGATATGGATGAAAAAAGAGAGGTACTTGATATAATCATGCGGCAATATACAAGCGATGAATTTAAATACAGCGAACCTGCCGTGCGCAACGTAAAGGTTTGGGAAGTAAAAATAGGCAAAATGACTTGTAGATCCTTCGGGCTGCGACCCAGCGAGGTCACCTCAGAGTAGTTATAAACCCATTTCAAGATGGCTACACCCTTTACCCCGGATGGCTACACCCTTTACTACAAATAGCTACACCCTTTTGGTGAAAGGGTGTAGCCCTAAAAAACAAAGAAACTACACCTCCCCTCAGTAATATATCATCAAATGCAACTCTAATTATACCCCTCTCACTATATCTATGTAAATGAGAGGATTATCGCAAACGGTTGCGGAGGGAAACTTGCAGATTCTACTCATTTACTAATAATGCTAATCTATATTGTACTTAGATTTGGGGCGTCTAATAACAACTATACATTATGTATTATGAGAAAAACCACTTTTAAAACCTTTGTCCTTTTTAGTGCAACCCTGTGGATGGCAAGTTGCGTAGATGATGTGTACAACCCTAACAACGGGAAGAACAGTACTAAAACAGCAGAAGAGTACTTTGATTTCACTACACGTGCGGATGTAGGCCTGAATGTAGATCTCGGTTCGCTGGGAGCCTATGCATTGATTGAAATCTACACTGAGTTTCCTTATGAAGTATCGGAGAACGGCTCTTATACGAAGCGTGATATTGAAGCTAAATTCAAAATTTATGCAGACAAATCCGGACGTCGAAGCAGCAAAATGACTTTACCTAAAGATGCCACTACCTTGTATCTCTGCCCCAACAACTGGGGACTCCCCATCTGTGAAACCCTAAAAGTGGAGAATGGAAGCGTCAACTATACTTACACGGAAACCCGAGGAATCACAGCATTTGGAACCCGTTCGGTAAGTTCAGGTGAGGGGCCTGTCTACGTGGTAGATCAAGGACAAAAGATGTATTCACTTTGCCAATGGGGTGAACATGGTTGCATTACAGCTCCAACGGATTATTTACTGAACGCCGGACTGGATGCAAGCTGGATTAAGAAAATTCAACGCACCTTCTGGAACGGACAGGATGAACGCCCCAATAACACCACAATGGATAATAGTAAATTCATTACAGATGTGACACACGTAAATACTACCATTGCACAATATGCCAAGAATGAAGATGGAACGACTTCTACCATTACAGAGGCAGCTATCTATTTCACTTTCATGGAAGAAAATGCCTGGAATCAGAATACCATCGGATATTATTATTACCCACAGGGAGAAGTACCCATATCCCCGGATGCCGTCAAGAAGTTCATCATTTTTCCGAATGCATCAACTACAGGAAATGTACCTTTCGTCATGCTGAACAATGAGAATGAAAAATATGCTTCGCCAGCCGCAAACACCAGCCCACAGTGGCTCTACAGAAGACTGGACGCACCTCTGGCATTAGGAAACAAAGTAAAGTTACTGTTTGAAAAAGAAGACGGGACAATTACGGATAAGTTTCCAGCCGGTTATACAATCGGATATTTCCTGATATCTAATGGCTATGGCAACGGTTATGGCAAAGATCATACCCCGAACGATGTGAACCTGACACCGGGATACATGGGCAATCTGGGGTATATTTACTCTAATCAGGCATGGAACAGCAATGGAAAATCCAGTTTTGTCGCCATTACGGACTCCGAAACCGAGCGCGTAATATACGGTATAGAGGACGGAACAGATAAGAGTTACGAAGATATGCTATTCTACATTGAAGCAGATCCCAAAGGATCTATCTACGATCCCGAACGCCCTGTGATTCCGCCTGTTGACGATAAGCCAGTTACCGAACTTCACGCAGGAACCTTACTTTTTGAAGACATCTGGCCCAGCGGCGGAGATTATGACATGAATGATGTAATTATTGAATATTCCCGTGCTGTGACCTTCGACAAAAACAACGTCGTGACAGAAATAAAAGATACATTTACTCCTGTATGGGATGGCGCCCAATTCCTGAATGCCTTTGCATATCAGATTAATGCCGCTCAGGTTGGACAATTAGCATTACCTGAGGGCGCTGTATATGAACCGGAAGTACAGTCCATTGTAGTGTTCCCGAATGCAAAAGAGGTACAAAAGCAAAAATTCATAGTAACCCGCACTTTTAGCGGCAGCCTGAACAAGCAGGACCTCAAAGCCTATAATCCGTATATCATAGTACACTACAAGCCGGGAGCAAACAACCGTCAGGAAGTGCATCTGCCCAAGCAAATGCCTACGGACTATGCCGACAAGAGTCTGAACTACACACATGATGATGCCTACTACATCCATCGTGACGGCAAATATCCGTTTGCTATGGATATCCCGATACACAACTTCGTTCCGGTAACAGAAACAAAAACAATCGGTTCGGAAGGAGAATATCCGGGATTCACCAAATGGGTGAAAGGAGAATCCGGATATGAAGACTGGTACAATCACAAGGAATGATATGTTTATTCATTTCTGTAGGGATATGAATTAATTGGGTATTCCAATATAAATAGAGTATTTCAATTCCCCTCATCCATCGGAGGTTGCTCTCCCCCGATAACGGGGGAGCCGGAGGGGGTGGGTGCCCAAAGGGCGGGGTGGTAGGTAAAGTAAGAAATACCTATGAATCATATCAATAAGGAATTCTTTTCTTACCTACCACCTCCCCCTTCGGGTACTCCTCCTCCCAGGAGGAGGAGAATTGAGATAGTATTGCTCAGCATTTGATTCACTACTGTACCGGAATGAACATATTTCCGCCTGCGAACCCTAAATTAAGTTATATTCTACAGCGGGTATTCATCAAATGCATATAGCAACGTTGAGAGATACCGTTCGCCTGTATCCGGCAATAATGCAACAATAGTTTTCCCCTTATTCTCCGGAAGAAGTGCCAGACGAGTGGCTGCACTGACTGCCGCCCCGGAAGATATACCTACCAGCAGGCCTTCTTTCTGCGCCAACTCGCGTCCTGTACGGATAGCATCGTCATTTGTTACCTGCAATATTTCATCCACTACTGCCGGATTGTAGTTCTTGGGAACAAAACCGGCACCGATACCTTGTATCTTATGTGCTCCCGGAGCACCTCCCGAAAGTACAGGAGAGTCGGTCGGCTCTACCGCTACCACCTTTACAGCCGGATTATGTTTTTTCAAGGCGGCGCCTACTCCACTTACCGTTCCGCCAGTCCCTACACCAGCAACAAAAATATCAACATGACCTTCCGTATCCCGCCAGATCTCCTGTCCTGTAGTACGTTCGTGCATGGCAGGATTTGCGGGGTTGTCAAACTGCTGAAGAATCACCGCACCGGGTGTAGCCGCTTTCAGTTCTTCAGCACGGGCAATAGCCCCTTTCATACCATTGGCACCGGGCGTAAGCACCAATTCGGCACCCAAGGCTTTCAGTAAGTTGCGACGCTCAACGCTCATGGTATCGGGCATGGTGAGAATCAACTTATAACCTTTTGAAGCGGCCACAAATGCAAGTCCTATTCCGGTGTTTCCACTGGTAGGTTCTATGATTGTCGCTCCGGGTTTCAGCAAACCGGAAGTCTCGGCATCTTCAATCATTGCCAGTGCCACGCGATCTTTCACGCTTCCGGCAGGATTAAATGACTCCAGTTTCACGATCAGACGGGCTTTCAGCCCCTTTGATTTATTGTAATTACTCAGCTCCATCAAGGGAGTGTTGCCCACCAGATCCGTGAGCTGTTTTGCTATCTTTTTCATAACATATTGGGTTTTAATTTATACTCTTCTTTCTAAATGACAAAGATAGAGGGTTAACGGTTCATAGGAAATACCATATTTGTGGGATTTTCATACTATAAATGAGGGATTTTCGCTGAGAATAGTTACCTTTGTACCCACCTTATTATAAAAAGGATATCCCAATGAGTCCATTGAACTTTACTCACATTTTGACACAGGCAGTCGATGAACTATCGGAAAGCTCATCTTACAAAGGACTGTTTCATCAGCACACGGACGGCACTCCATTGCCTTCGGCCAGGGCACTGCAAGATATTGTAGAGCTATCGCGTGCCATCCTCTTCCCCGGTTATTTTGGTAATTCCACTGTCAACAGCCGCACCATCAAATATCACATCGGCGTAAACATCGAACGCTTGTTCGACTTGCTGACCGGTCAGGTACTTGCAGGGCTTTGCTTCACCGGAAACGGAGAATGTACCTGCTGCACTGAACTTCAGCGTGAAGAAGCGGCACTGATTGCCGCTAAATTCATCAGCAATTTGCCGGGAATGCGCCGTGTGCTGGCCACTGATGTGGCAGCCGCCTACAATGGAGATCCGGCAGCACACAGTTTCGGAGAAGTAATCAGTTGTTATCCCGCCATACGTGCCATCAGCAATTACCGCATTGCGCATGAGTTACTGAAACTCGGTGTGCCCCTTATTCCGCGTATCATCACTGAAATGGCTCACAGCGAAACAGGAATCGATATTCACCCGGGTGCCGCCATCGGCAGCCACTTCACCATAGACCACGGAACGGGTGTGGTAATTGGGGAGACGTGTGTCATCGGAAATAACGTGAAGTTGTATCAAGGCGTAACTCTGGGTGCCAAGAGCTTTCCATTGGATGCGGACGGTAAACCGATCAAGGGCATCCCACGCCACCCGATACTGGAAGACAATGTAATCGTCTATTCCAATGCCACCATTTTAGGACGTATCACTATCGGACAGGGTGCCACGGTAGGTGGTAATATCTGGGTGACGGAAGACGTTCCGGCCGGAGCAAGAATTGTACAGACTAAAGCCAAAAAGTAACCGGCAGTCAGCAAACAAGCGCCCCGGTTGAGGGACACAAGCGTTCCGGCTGAGCAACACAAGTGTTTCGGAAGAGAGACACAAGTGTTACATCCGAGAAGTACAAGTGTTCCGTAAAAGGGATATTAAGAGAATAGTAATCATCAATAGAAACAATAGATACAGAAGAAGTTACAGCAGCTTCAACCGTAAAATTGTAAATCGTAAAATCAATAATAAACAGATGGAATCCTTTCAAATGATTGCCAAGACCTTTCAAGGTCTGGAAGAAGTATTAGCACAAGAACTGACTGCATTAGGGGCAAACGACATAGAAATAGGCCGACGCATGGTGTCTTTCAGTGGAGACAAGGAAATGATGTACAAGGCAAACTTCTGCTTGCGCACAGCAATCCGTATCCTGAAACCGATCAAGAACTTCACTGCCAAAAATGCTGATGAAGTCTATGAACAAATCAAAGCTATCAGCTGGGAAAACATCCTGGATGTGGAGAAAACATTTGCTGTAGATGCCGTTGTGTTCAGCGAAGAATTCCGTCACTCTAAGTTTGTATCTTATAAAGTAAAAGATGCCATTGTAGATTATTTCCGCGAGAAATTCAACAAACGTCCGTCCGTACGAATCAACCGCCCGGATGTACTGCTGAATATACACATTGCACAAACCACGTGTACGCTTTCACTCGACTCATCGGGTGAGTCACTACACCGCCGCGGTTATCGTCAGGAAGCGGTAGAGGCTCCGTTGAACGAAGTTCTGGCTGCCGGAATGATCCTCATGACGGGCTGGAAAGGAGAATGTGATTTGATTGATCCGATGTGTGGTTCGGGTACCATCCCCATTGAGGCGGCACTGATTGCACGTAACATTGCTCCGGGAGTATTCCGTAAGGAATTTGCTTTTGAGAAGTGGAATGATTTCGACCAGGATTTATTCGATACGATTTACAACGACGACAGTCAGGAATGTGAGTTTACACATAAGATATACGGATACGACAATAATCCGCAGGCTAACGAAATAGCAACGCACAACATCAAGGCAGCAGGTGTATCGAAAGACATTGTCTTGAAGTTGCAGCCCTTCCAGCAGTTTGAACAGCCGGCGGAAAAGTCCATGATTATCACCAATCCGCCTTATGGGGAACGTATTTCTACCAATAATCTGCTGGGACTGTACCAGATGATAGGCGAGCGTCTGAAACACGCTTTCACCGGAAACACGGCATGGGTGCTCTCTTATCGTGAAGAGTGCTTCGACCAGATAGGACTGAAACCGACTGCCAAAATACCTCTGTTCAACGGTGCACTGGAATGTGAATTCCGTAAATACGAGATTTTCGACGGTAAATACAAGGAATTCAAGAAACAGGAAGGTGAAAGTGAAGAGGGAGAAGACTCTAAAGAATCAGGCTTCAAACCGAAAGAAGGACGGGAGTTCAGACCAAGAGAATCACGTGAATTCAGACCGAGAGAACCCCGCAAACCAGGAGAATTCAGATCCAGAGATGACAAGCCAAGGGAATTCAGACCAAGAGACAATAAACCCCGGGAGTTTGGTTCGAGAGAAGACAGGCCCAGAGGGGAATTCAAGCCAAGGGAATTCCGCAAGGATGGAGACAGGGAAAGAAAACCGTTTGACAGAGAACGTCGTCCGGGGGGAAGCGGAGAGTTCAAGCCGAAAAGGGAGTTTAAACCAAGAAAGCGGGAAGAGGGAGAGTAAGTTGCTGAGAGACAGTTTGAGGTGCCAAATTTTCACCTCAAACAAAGGAGGTGTTAGATACTCTGCCTTTGCCAAGCTGAGTGCCGCCGTACAAGTGAAAAGTACACCAATGGGCAGAATAGAAGTGAAAGGTTTTAGAAAAGAGAATGACTAACAAAAGACTATGAACATGAAGATAATCAGTAAATGGATGGGAGTGGTATTATTGGCATCATCCGCTCTCTTCACAACGAACGTTATGGCACAAGATTTAAAAAAACCGACGCTGGAAGACCTGATCCCCGGCGGAGAAACCTATCGCTTTGCAAAAAGCCTGTACGGACTGCAATGGTGGGGAGACACGTGCATCAAGCCCGAAATAGACTCTTTGTTTGCAGTGAACCCTAAAACAGGAAAGGAAACCCTACTCCTGACGCGTGAGAGAATCAACCAGGCACTGGAACAGGAAAAACTGGGTAAACTGAGTCATTTATATCAGGTGAGCCTGCCTTGGGCTGAAAAGACTCAGTTGCTTATCAACCTGCCCGGTAATTATATCATTTACGACTGGAAAGCAGATAAGATCATCAGCAAGCAAGCCTTGCCGGAAAAGGCAGCCAATGAGGATTATAATACCATAAGCGGCTATATTGCTTACACTCTGAATAATAATCTTTATGTTAACGATCGCGCCGTAACCAACGAACCGGAAGGGATCGTATGCGGACAAAGCGTACACCGTAACGAGTTCGGCATCAGCAAAGGAACTTACTGGAGTCCGAAAGGTGACTTGCTCGCCTTCTACCGCATGGATGAAAGTATGGTAACACAATATCCGTTAGTGGACATCACCGCACGGGTGGGCGAATTGAACAATGTACGTTACCCGATGGCAGGTATGACGAGCCACAAAGTAACTGTAGGCATCTACAATCCCGAAACGCAGAAGACAATTTATCTGAATGCAGGTGATCCTACCGACCGTTACTTCACCAATATAAGTTGGGCACCGGATGCCAAAAGCCTTTATCTCATAGAACTGAACCGTGATCAGAACCATGTCAAGCTATGCCAGTACAGCGTAGAAACAGGCGAACTGATAGGAACTCTTTTTGAAGAGACACATCCCAAATACGTAGAACCCCAGCACCCCATCGTATTCCTGCCGTGGGACAACAGCAAGTTTATCTACCAAAGCCAACGCGACGGCTTCAACCACCTGTACCTCTATGGCACAGACGGTAAGCTGGTCAAGCAACTGACTTCCGGCAACTGGCTTGTGCAAGATGTGCTTGGCTTCAACAGTGGAAAGAAAGAAATCATCATAGCTTCCACGGAATATTCCCCGTTGCAAAGCAACCTCTTCAAAGTAAGCATAGCAACAGGCAAACGCAGCCCGCTGGGCACACCGGAAGGTATACACCACGGCACACTGAGTGCAAGCGGCAGTTACCTCATAGATACCTATTCCAGCCCTGAAGTGCCACGCAGCATCAACCTCATCGCCACACAAAACGGGAAAAGCATCAATCTGCTGACAGCAGAAGATCCATTCAAGGACTTCACCATGCCGAGCATCGAAGTAGGCACCATCAAAGCTGCCGACGGTGTGACTGATCTTTACTATCGTCTCATGAAACCTGCGGACTTTGATCCGAACAAGAAATACCCCACCATTGTCTATGTATACGGTGGACCGCACGCCCAAATGGTCACCGGCGGTTGGCAGAACGGTGCACGTGGCTGGGATATCTACATGGCCAACAAAGGTTACATCATGTTCAGCCTCGACAACCGTGGAAGTGACAACCGCGGACTGGAATTTGAAAATGCTACCTTCCGACATCTTGGCATTGAAGAAGGAAAAGACCAGGTGAAAGGTGTGGAATTCCTGAAAAGTCTGCCTTACGTAGATGGCAACCGCATCGGTGTGCACGGCTGGAGTTTCGGTGGTCACATGACTACGGCATTGCTGCTCCGCTATCCCGATATATTCAAGGTAGGCGTTGCAGGTGGTCCGGTCATCGACTGGGGATATTATGAAATCATGTACGGAGAACGCTATATGGATACCCCACAGAGTAATCCGGAAGGGTACAAAGAGTGCAACCTGAAAAACCTTGCCGGCAATCTGAAAGGACATCTGCTATTGATCCATGATGATCATGACGATACTTGTGTACCTCAACATACACTTTCGTTCATAAAGGCTTGTGTGGATGCACGCACATATCCGGACCTGTTTATCTATCCCACACATAAGCACAATGTCAGGGGACGTGACCGGGTACATCTGCATGAAAAGATAACCCGTTATTTTGAAGAGTATTTAGGAAATAAGTGATTACAATTAAAAGAAATATAAAGATGAAAGTATTATTATTAGGAAGTGGTGGCCGCGAGCATGCCCTGGCATGGAAAATAGCCCAAAGCCCGAAAGTAGAGAAACTTTTTATCGCCCCCGGTAATGCCGGCACCAGTACGGTAGGCGAGAACGTATCCATCAAGGCAACCGATTTCCCTGCCTTGAAAGCCTTCGCTTTAGAACAAAAAATAGACATGATCGTGGTAGGTCCCGAAGATCCGCTGGTAGAAGGTATCTACGACAGCTTTACCGGAGATGCCTCCACCCAACATATTGCCATCATCGGCCCTACAGCTAAAGGTGCGCAACTGGAAGGCAGCAAAGAGTTCGCCAAAGGCTTCATGGAACGTCACGGTATTCCCACCGCCCGTTACAAAAGCATCACTGCTGCTAATCTGGACGAAGGCCTTGCTTTCCTCGAAACTCTCGAAGCTCCCTACGTGCTGAAAGCCGACGGTCTATGCGCCGGAAAAGGTGTGCTCATTCTCCCCACACTGGAAGAAGCCAAGCGGGAACTGAAAGAAATGCTCGGCGGTATGTTTGGCCAGGCCAGCGCCACAGTTGTTATCGAAGAATTCCTCAGCGGTATAGAATGCTCCGTATTTGTGCTGACAGACAGTAAGAACTATAAGGTTTTGCCTGTTGCCAAAGATTACAAACGCATCGGTGAAGGCGATAAAGGCCTGAATACCGGTGGCATGGGAAGTGTAACTCCTGTCCCCTTTGCCGACGAGGTATTCATGGAAAAGGTACGTACCCGCATCATCGAACCTACCATCCGCGGATTACAGGAAGAAAACATCCTTTACAAAGGCTTCATCTTCCTCGGCTTGATCCGTGTGAAAGGTGAACCAATGGTGATAGAATACAACGTCCGTATGGGCGATCCGGAAACGGAAAGCGTCATGTTGCGTGTACAAAGTGACTTTGTAGAACTTCTGGAAGGTGTACGCGATGTCAACCTCGACACCAAGACATTGGTAATGGATCCACGTACAGCCGCCTGTGTCATGCTTGTCAGCGGTGGATACCCCGAAGCTTACGAAAAAGGCAAAGTGATGACCGGGTTTGAAGCAGCGGTAGCCACGGACAGCATCCTCTTCCATGCCGGAACCGCAATGAAAGACGGACAAGTGGTAACGAACGGCGGACGCGTGATTGCCGTATGTTCGTATGGTGAAACCAAGGAGGAAGCCCTTGCCAAAAGTTATAAAGTAGCGGATATGATCCACTTCGACAAGAAGTATTTCCGCCGCGACATCGGGTTCGATCTCTAATCACCCCATCACCTTTACTATAATGATACGAAGTAAACGATTACAGAACCGGATTACAGCGGGGCGCTTCACCCTCCCCGCTGCTATCTTTCTATCACTGTTCTGCTGGGTACTGACTTCCATCTTATTACCCGAGATTCCAGTGATGAAAAGCAATTATCCATTGTGGGAAACCATCTACAGCGATTGGATTCCGACATGGGCAAGTGCGCCCCTAAGCTTTCTACTTTACGGTATAATCGGCTACTTCCTGATAGAACTGAACAACACCTTCGCCATTATCCGTATGCGGGCATCCGTGCAGACAGCCATTTACTTCCTGCTGATATCTGTCTGTCCTGTCATGCACCAGTTATATGCCGGAGACATTGCCTCGACAGCGTTTCTGATATCCTTGTTCTTCTTGTTCAAGGGCTATCAACATCCACGTCCGGCGGGCATCCTATTCTACTCGTTCCTGTTTATCGGGGCGGGCAGTCTGTTCTTCCCGCAACTGACATTGTTCATTCCCATTTTCTGGATCGGTGCATACAGTTTCCAGGCACTCACTCCTAAGAGCTTTTTCGGAGGTCTGATCGGCTGGACGCTCCCCTATTGGTTCCTGTTTGGACATGCCTACTTCTATGGTGAAATAGAATTATTCTATCAGCCATTCATCGAACTGGTGACGTTCCATCCCATTACTTTATGGAACTTCCCATTATGGGAAATCGCTACATTGGGCTATTTGTTCCTGTTGTTCATAGTAAGCTCCGTTCACTGCCTGGTGGCAGGTTACGAAGATAAGATACGTACCCGCAGCTATCTGCATTTCCTTATTTTCCTGACGTTCTGCATCTTCGTCTATATCCTGTTGCAACCGGCACAAACGTTTCACCTCCTGCCCTTGCTGTTGATAGGCGTCAGCATCCTGACAGGACATTTCGTGGTACTGACGAACAGTCGGGCTTCTAATGTGTTTTTCATTTGTGCCCTTACCGGGCTTATACTCTTATTCGGATTTAACGTATGGATGCTTTTGTAGACTCATTGGTTCAACTCCTGATAGACTGGGGCTATCTCGGTTTATTTATCTCCGCCTTACTGGCAGGAAGCATCGTTCCGTTCAGTTCGGAACTGGTGATGATAGCACTGGTAAAGGTAGGGCTCAGTCCGGTGATGTGTGTACTCTTCGCCACGTTGGGTAATACGATTGGCGGTATGACGTGCTACTACATGGGGCGTCTGGGTAACGTAGTCTGGATAGAGAAATATTTCAAAGTAAAAAAAGAAAAAGTAGACAAGATGCAGACATTCCTTCAAGGTAAAGGAGCATTGATGGGCTTTTTCGCATTCCTGCCCTTCGTGGGCGAAGTAATTGCCATTGCGCTGGGTTTCATGCGTAGCAATGTATGGCTGACTACTTCGTCCATGTTTGCCGGAAAGCTGATACGGTATGCCGTGATGCTGCTGGCATTGCAGGGAGTAATATCTATGTTTTAAATTATGAAACGAATTATAGAACGTACGGAAGATGGAAGCGCAACGCTCTTTGTGCCCGAACTGGATGAACATTATCATTCGGTGAAAGGGGCGCGTACAGAGTCGCAGCATATCTTTATCAACATGGGGCTGAAAGCCTCTGCCGCACCGCAACCGCACGTTCTTGAGATAGGCTTCGGCACCGGACTGAATGCCTTGCTCACACTGGAAGCCGCCGAACAGGATGCGCGTCCCGTACATTATACCGGTATCGAGCTCTATCCCCTTGCCTGGGAAGAAGTCGATGCACTAGGATATAGCAATAACCCGCTGTTCAAGCAGCTGCACACCGCCCCGTGGGAAGAAGACGTAAAAATATCCCCGCACTTCACCCTGCGGAAGATAAAGATGGATGCGATTAGTGATAAGTGGTTATCACTAAATCCTGATCTCGTTTACTTCGATGCTTTCGCCCCTGAAAAGCAACCAGAAATGTGGAACGAGCAATTATTTCGCTCTCTTTACGTTTATATGAATACAGGGGGAATATTGACGACGTATTGCGCCAAAGGTGTCATCCGCCGTATGTTGCAAGCTGTGGGCTTCCGTGTGGAGCGCCTTCCGGGACCTCCGGGGGGAAAACGGGAGATACTGAGGGCAACGAAAGAGAAACCATAAAGAGTAATCAATTATAAAAACCATAAATATAATAATGAAACGAACATTCCTGTACATCCTCGCTGCCTTGCTCGCCGCATCCTGCAAGAACAGCAGCGTCCAAAATAATAAGAGTGAAGGCGATAAGCCTGTCATCACTGTCACTATTGAGCCATTACGCTATTTCACCGAAGCCATTGCAGGCGATAACTTCAACGTTATCAGCATGGTTCCCAAAGGAAGTAGCCCGGAAACCTACGACCCTACCCCCCAGCAACTCGTAGATCTTGCCAAGAGCAAAGCCTACTTCCGGATCGGCTACATCGGTTTTGAACAAACCTGGATGGACAAGCTGACGGATAACGCTCCGCACCTGCAATTCTTCGATACTTCCCGCGGCATCGACCTGATTTATGATTCCTCACACGCCCACCATCATCACGATGCCGATGAACCTCACGCCCACGATTCCATCCAAGACGATGAGCATCAGCATCTTTTGGGTGTGGAACCGCACGTTTGGAGTTCTGCCTATAATGCACAGATTATTGCCGGAAATATCGTAAATGCACTGTGCGCCATCGACAAAGGCAATGAAGAAGTCTATATGGAGCGTTACAAAAGTCTCTGCAACCAGATTGAACATACCGATAGCCTTATTTGTCACATGCTGTCGGCTCCCAATGCGGACCGTGCTTTCATGATTTATCATCCGGCATTATCTTACTTTGCCCGCGACTACGGTCTGCATCAGATTTCCATCGAAGAAAATGGTAAAGAACCTTCTCCCTCCCACCTCAAGAATCTGATAGACACTTGTAAAAAGGAGAAAGTCCGTGTTATCTTCGTACAACCTGAATTTGACCGTCGCAATGCGGAGATCATTGCCAAACAGACGGGAACGAAGGTAATCCCTATCAATCCGCTTTCTTACGATTGGGAAGAAGAAATGTTGAACATTGCCAAGGAATTGGTCGTTAAGAACTAAAGACATCGTCAAGTAGTAAACAAATGGGTACGCCTCTTATTGAAATAAAGAATCTCAGTGCCGGCTATGACAGCCGCACGGTATTACGCAACGTAAACCTCACCGTTTACGACCGGGACTTTCTGGGCATCATCGGCCCTAATGGCGGCGGAAAAACAACTCTCATCAAATGTATACTTGGTCTGTTGAAACCTACTGGAGGGGAAATTCTTTATAGAGGTGGACGAGCACTCAAAATGGGATATCTGCCACAATACAACAGTATAGATCGTAAGTTTCCCATTACAGTGGAAGAAGTAATCCTTTCCGGACTCAGCTCGCAAAAGTCACTTATTTCACGCTTCACCGCAGCACATCGGGAGAAAGCCCGCCAAGTGATTGCCCGCATGGGATTGGAAGGATTGGAAGAACGTGCCATCGGTGCACTAAGCGGCGGACAATTGCAACGTGCTTTGCTGGGGCGTGCCATCATCTCCGATCCTCAACTCGTTGTCCTAGACGAACCCAGTACCTATATCGACAAGCGTTTCGAAGCCCGCCTTTACGAACTATTGGCAGAGATTAACCACGACTGCGCCATCATTCTTGTCAGCCATGATATCGGCACAGTACTGCAACAAGTGAAGTCCATCGCCTGTGTGAATGAAACACTGGATTATCATCCCGACACGGGGATAAGTGAGGAATGGTTGGAACGGAACTTCAATTGTCCGATAGAGTTATTAGGGCACGGAGCACTGCCCCATCGTATATTGGCAGAGCATAAACATGGAGACGAATGTGGATGCTGCAATTGCGAACATTAAACATCAGAGCTATAATATTTGAAACTTTTCTCTACAAAAAATCAATGTATATCTTTTAACCTATCCTAATAAATATGCCTTACCTCCACGCATTTAGCAGTTAAATCACTATATTTGCGGCCGTATATACCAAAATACAGAGCTATAACTTAAAAACATAACGAATTTTTTCCGAATGAAACAGTACAGAACCGTAAACAACCTTGTGGGTTGGATTACTTTCCTCATTGCAGCTACGGTCTATTGCATGACTATTGAGCCGACTGCAAGTTTTTGGGACTGCCCGGAGTTCATCACTACCGGCTACAAACTGGAAGTAGGACACCCGCCCGGAGCACCTTTCTTCATGCTGGTAGCCAACCTGTTCTCACAATTTGCCTCCGACCCGAGCACCGTTGCCAAAATGGTAAACTATATGAGTGCGCTGATGAGTGGCGCTTGTATCCTGTTCCTGTTCTGGAGCATCACGCACCTGGTGCGCAAACTTGTTGTTACAGATGAGAATAATATTACCCGCGGACAACTGATTACCATCATGGGTAGCGGTCTGGTAGGTGCACTGGCATATACATTCAGTGACACCTTCTGGTTCAGTGCCGTCGAAGGTGAAGTTTACGCATTCTCTTCTCTTTTCACAGCCGTTGTATTCTGGCTGATACTGAAATGGGAGGATGTGGCGAACGAACCTCACAGTGACCGCTGGCTTATCCTCATCGCTTACCTGACGGGACTTAGTATCGGCGTACACTTGCTGAACTTGCTCTGCTTGCCTGCCATCGTACTGGTTTACTATTACAAGAAAGTGCCCAACGCAAATGCCAAGGGTTCATTACTGGCATTGCTCGCTTCAGGCATTCTGGTTGCCGCCGTACTTTATGGCATGGTACCGGGTATTGTAAAAGTAGGAGGCTGGTTCGAACTGTTCTTCGTGAATACACTGGGAATGTCTTTCAACAGCGGTGTAATGGTTTACATCATTGTATTGGCAGCTTCCATCATCTGGGGAGTATACGAAAGCTACACGGAAAAGAACAAGATGCGCATGTCCGTCTCCTTCGTACTGACAATTGCCTTGTTGGGTATTCCCTTCTACGGACACGGAACGAGCGCTGTTATTATAGGTATTATTGTTATCGCCTTCCTGTTCTTCTACCTCAGCCCGAAGATGCAGGCAAGTATGAAAGAGAAATACCGTGTTTCTGCGCGTACGCTCAACACCTCGCTGTTGTGTACCATGATGATTGTCATCGGATATTCTTCCTACGCCATTATCGTGATCCGCTCTACAGCCAACACCCCCATGGATCAGAACTCACCCGAAGACATCTTCACGCTGGGTGAATATCTGGGTCGTGAACAATACGGAACCCGCCCGTTATTCTACGGACAGGCATTCTCTTCCAAAGTAGCCCTCGATGTAAAAGATGGCTATTGCGAACCGCGTATCTCGTACAACGGAACCAAATTTATCCGCAAGGAAAAAGCCACTCCCGATGAAAAGGACAGCTATATCGAAATCCCCGGACGTATCGAATACGAATACGCGCAGAATATGCTTTTCCCGCGTATGTACAGCAGTCAGCATGCCAGGGAATATCAAGCCTGGGTAGACATTAAGGGCGAAGACGTTCCCTATGACCAGTGCGGACAAATGGTGATGGTGAACATGCCCACACAATGGGAAAACATCAAGTTCTTCTTCACCTACCAGCTCAACTGGATGTACTGGCGCTACTTCATGTGGAACTTCGCCGGACGCCAGAACGACCTGCAAGGCAGCGGAGAAATAGAACATGGTAACTGGATCACAGGCATCCCGTTCATTGACAACTTCCTGGTGGGCGACCAGAGTCTGTTGCCGCAGGAACTGCAAAACAATAAGGGACACAACGTCTTCTACTGTCTGCCTTTATTGCTCGGTATCATCGGCCTTTTATGGCAGGCATACCGCGGACAGAAAGGTATTCAACAGTTCTGGGTAGTGTTCTTCCTGTTCTTCATGACGGGTATCGCCATTGTGCTCTACCTGAATCAGACACCGAGCCAGCCGCGTGAACGCGACTATGCATACGCCGGATCATTCTACGCCTTTGCCATTTGGATAGGTATGGGTGTGGCAGGTATTATCCGCCTGTTGCAACACTACGCCAAGATGAAGGAACTTCCGGCCGCAACACTGGCATCCGTTGTCTGCCTGTTCGTGCCCATACAGATGGCAAGCCAGACGTGGGACGACCATGACCGCAGCGACCGCTACCTGGCACGTGACTTCGGCCAGAACTATCTGATGTCTCTGCAAGAAACCGGCAATCCGATTATCTTCACCAACGGTGATAATGATACATTCCCCTTGTGGTACAATCAGGAAACAGAAGGATTCCGCACGGATGCACGTACTTGTAACCTCAGTTACTTACAGACAGATTGGTATATCGACCAGATGAAGCGTCCTGCTTACGATTCTCCGTCATTGCCCATCACTTGGGACCGTATGGATTACGTGGAAGGAACCAATGAATACATTCCTGTACAGGCCGATTACAAGAAGAGCATCGACGCCCTCTATGCCGAAGCTGAAAAGCAGGCACTGAACGGCAACCCGGAAGCTCTGGTAAATGTGAAGAAAGAGTTCGGTGAAAACCCGTACGAATTACAGAACATCCTGAAATATTGGGTACGAAGCAAAAATGAAGATCTCAAAGTAATTCCTACGGACAGCATTGTACTGAAGGTGGATAAGGAAGCTGTACGCCGTAGCGGCATGATGATACCGGGCGACAGTATCCCCGATTACATGCACATCTCACTGAAAGGCAAACGCGCCCTTTATAAGAGCGAACTGATGATGCTTGAAATGCTGGCAGAAGCCAATTGGGAACGTCCTATCTACATGGCAGTCAGCGTAGGTACGGAGAACCACCTCGGCATGGGTAATCACTTCATACAGGAAGGTCTAACCTATCGCTTCACTCCGTTCGATACCGACAAGACAGGTGTCAAACTGGATAGCGAAAAGATGTATGACAACCTGATGAACAAGTTCAAATTCGGTGGCATCGACAAGGAAGGTATCTATATTGATGAAAACGCCATGCGTATGTGCTATTCTCACCGACGTATCTTCTCACAACTCGTAGGTCAGTTGATACGTGAAGGCAAGAATGACAAGGCCAAGAAAGCATTGGACTACGCAGAGAAGATGATTCCTGCCTACAATGTGCCGTATGACTGGCAGAACGGTGCCGTACAAATGGCAGAAGCATACTATCAACTGGGCGAAACAGAGAAAGCCGACAGCATTATGAAGGCACTTGCCGACAAGGCTGTGGAATACCTCACTTGGTATCTGAGCCTGGATGAACAACGTTTTGCTATGTCCAGCCGTGAAATCATCGACTATCAGCTGCCTATCCTCAGTTCAGAAGTGAAGCTTATGCAGAAGTATAATTCCGAACTGGCTCCGATATATGACAGCAAGCTGAACGAATTGTATCAGATGTGCGTTGACCGTATGAAATAAGAAATAGTGATTAGCGGTTAGTGATAAGTGATTAACGGCTATGCCGTAACATCGCACACTAACCGCTAATCACTTATCACTAACCGCTAACTACTAATCACTTATCAATAATCGTTAATCACTAATAACCGTGTTTATAGAACAGCCTCCCGAGTTTGTCCGAAAGCTATATCCCGGTGCCATTTGGCGAATGGATCCGAACGAGAAATCCGTCTACCTGACTTTTGATGATGGTCCCATCCCCGAAGTAACCCCATGGGTACTTGAACTATTGGATAAACATGACATCAAAGCCACCTTCTTCATGGTGGGAGACAATATACGCAAGCATCCCGATGTATTCCAAATGGTAGTAGATGGCGGCCACCGCATCGGAAACCATACATTCAATCATATCCGCGGATTCGAATATCTGTCCGACAATTATCTTGCCAATACGGACAAGGCGAATGAACTGATGAAAACAGATCTCTTCCGTCCACCGCACGGTCACATGCGCTGGGGACAATATTTCACCTTGAAACGGCATTATAAGATAGTGATGTGGGATTTGGTTACGCGTGACTACAGTAAGAAATTGCGCGGTCCGCAAGTACTTGCCAATGTGATGAGATATGCACGGAACGGGTCTATTATCACTTTCCACGACTCGCTGAAGTCCTGGAATAACGGCAACCTGCAATATGCACTGCCGCGGGCATTGGATTTTCTGGAAGAGGAAGGATACGAGTTTAAATTGCTGTGACAACCTTTACAAGTAACGAAAAAACAAGAAGTTTATGTGATTTTCATATATCACATAAACCTCTTGCTTTTACTTATATTTCTTTCTAATACAGCTTCAACGCTTAATATAGTGCGGACAGTTAACCGGATTAGAACTATTACATTCAACCTCTCTTCCCTCATATCCACTCTCCTTTAGGCACACACGTCTGCCTGCTCCTCTAATCTCACAATAGTAGCAGTCGTCACGAGCCGCTTTTCCACTTTTACCAGTACTTCCGCCCATAAAGAAAAACGCTATGTACAGCACAAGAATAATCAACAGCAGCATCACAATATACATGGCAAGTTGCAAGGCAAAAGAAGCCAGGAAAAAGCAAAAGAAGCCATAACCGATCTTCGCCCCAATACTCAACGTTTGCCCCAGGAAATTAGGCAAGGTCTTCATCACCATAGCAATCAGAATACAAGCAGCGCCAATACCCGCCGTCCAGTTTTCCAGCGTTCTGCCTGTGGTGAACATCTGCACCAGAAACAGTACGATACCTACCCCCACAGCCGTCTTCAACGCTGCCACAAATCCCTGACCAGCCAACGGCTGATAGTTTTCTTTCCCAAAGATCTTGGCATCAAGCTTATCAATCCAAGAACCTATTTTATCTAAAATCTTCATTACTATCTTAATTGCTTAGCATAATTGCAATCCATCAAATAGCCATTTGCCATTCTCATTGACCATTCTAACGCTCATCCGTCTTTTCTTCTCACCAATCCGGATATTAAAAAACACATCTTTCATGGAACCATCCGCTGCAAAATCCGACACTTTATCAAACTCTACTTCAGCACCTCCATAGATTTTCAACACCTTCTCCGTTGACTCTTGCGTCCACTTATCCAGATCTTTCATTACATCCTGAGTGGCATATTCCCTCGTATCGGGATATTTGCCCTTCATATAACTATTCACTACAAATGTTGCCACACCTTCCGGAGTATTTTCTACCGAAGCCGAACAAGCTGAAAGCAGACAGCAACCCATCATGAGAAGCCCCAACAGAGCCAACATAGAATTTTTATATACCATAATATTTAGTATTTTGACCTCCAAGTTCCCAAAGGTCCGTTAATAAATTCATAAAATCTTATTCCGCTTATATACCCTCGGCAACAAACTTCACTCCATTCACATAAACAGCATCTTCATTACTGTCAGGATAAACATAAATGGGAGTCACTTTCTCTATCAGATTACCGCCTACATCCACCTTCTCGTCCAGTACAATGTACCAACCTTTCAGTTGTCCTTTGTAGTTGACAGATGTACTGCTCATGCGTCCTGTCATGGTAGTGGTGTTAACATTAAATGTTGCATACACGGTAGAGATTTTATCACCCTGCCGCGTCCAGAAAGTATAGTCCGAGTTTCGTTCAAATCCAGTAGTCGGATTGGAATTCAGATAATGATTAGCATAAGTGGAGGTGTAGAATACTGTATTCAAGATTCCCACGCCTGTATCAACTACTTTGCTCATACTTTTAGCTATATATACTTTCTCACCAGTTTGAGAACTGATTCCCACATTCCAGGAACCTTCAGTCCCAACAAAGGCAAATACTTCGCCTAAAGCTGCTTTACCGGCTAAAGCAGCTGTTGTAGAAGCTCCTTTACGCAGATTGACGCCTCCCTTTACCACAGCTATCAACTGGTTCGGCAACTTCTCAGGCAGTTGTCCGACAAGTTCCTGGGGAGATTGCGGCTGACTGGCATTGGGTACAAATTCCTCCTCTTCTTCTACAGAAACCGATTGCATTACCGGCACATTATCCAACTGCAAATGGTTACCGGTGAATATAGCTGACCCCATACCATAAGAACGGATGGTTACTTTATTAAAAAGGTGCACCCGACCGTTCTTCACCGGAATAATGACCGTACACTTAACCGGTGTTGCTTTTGCCATAAAACAATTCGCTTTACCGTTACCGCTCTGCTCTCCAAAGTTAAAGGTTATATCTTTGTAAGTATTTCCCTCTTTATCCGTAGCCATAGACTCCGTTCCATCCACTGCCATCTTAAATTCCATTTGGCTTTGATTGGTAATAAGCAGATGAATCTGTACCAGCTGTCCTACTTGTTCACAGCCTTTAAACTCTACTTTAATTTCCGGATCGCATGAGGTAACAGTGGTCTTGATAAAACGTTTTTCATACTCCCGCACAAAATGTTCAACGCCTTCCGGCGTACCTTTTGCCCGAGGCACATCAGCCAAACAACGGTCTTCTACACAAGCAACGGTCAGCCCGTCCGGATTCAAATCGCGATTCAGATTAGTCAGCCCTACAAATTCAATGGATTTATCTTCCTTTACAATGATGCCACATGTACCTTTCACACCAGAATGATTTTCCCAGTCAGCCACAATCATGCCTGCTTCCAGTCGCGGGTTAGTCAGTTTCAATTCTTCCGTGATGGCTAATAAGAATTTCTCCCGATACCTAACAAAACCTGCCGAAGTGTTTCCTGCAAATCTTTTCTTCAGTTTCTTTACATTCATAAAGTCTTCCGGCAGCAACTGGAATTGCGCTGTCTTTCCGGTAAAAAGTTGGGTAAAATCCTTCGCCTGACTCGTATTGAAATCAAGTACGGCATAAAGCTGTCTGACTCCACCATTAGCCTTCTCATTAGCCTCATACACACCGGCTAAATTCATGTTCTGGGCTTGCGTATGCGCTTCCGAGCATATCAAAGCTCCAACAGACAATAATCCATAAATCAAGTTTCTCATAATAGTTTCTAATTGTATTTACATATATATTGAGCATAAAATGCTTTACTTCCGTTATTTATAAACGAGTGTCCTGTCACAAGAGAATAATCAATTTGTCACGGGACGTACAGAGAATCCTATCGCACGAGCCTGAGCTTTAGTCTCTTCACCGGTTTCACTAAAACTTAAGCAATAAGCATTGCCATCAAACTGCTTCCAGAGTTTACTTGACCAATACTTTCCCTCAGTCCTCTGAGATACAATATTATAACTTCGACTCCCGGCAACGGGAAGGAATATCGTATTTCCATTAGGTCCTGTAACCAAAAGCCCGTTCACCCCATTCTGGCTCGTCCGGAACAACGTACATTTCGATAATAGTTCATTAACTTGTTCAAAGGTAGGCAGATGCCAGTCTCCTCCCCATTTCACATGGGCTATGTCATACTTGGTACCACTGATATCCTCAGGGGTATCTTCTCTATCATAATAATCATTCCACATACCTGTCTCTCCCCAGTAATAGTACCCTCCATAATCTTCGGGCTTGCTTGCACCCATATTCATATTCGCCCATTTCACGCTTAAACCCAAATCAACCGCTTCACCTACCGGAAATTCATCTTTCGTAGTAAATTCAAGTTTGGAACCATATACTGTCCCCCCCTTGCTATTTACCACATACGCACGAACATAGTATTTAGAGTTTGGAACCAAGCCGCTGAGAATGGCCTCAATCCCATTCCCTCCCGTCTGGCATACTACCTTGTCATCATCCGTAGTGGGAGTTTTCAGGTAACTATAGCAGAAGCCTTTTTCTACAATCGTAAGTCCTTCATTCGATGCGATGCCGGAAGAGGCTGATGCCCCCGTACCGGAAATACCACTTATAGCGGTTTCCCCAACAGTTACAAAATCAGAAACCGGACGCACCGAAAATCCGTTAGTGCAATAGTGATCTCTCATACCACCATTTACCATATAATAAGCTTGACTAGTAAAGCCATAGGAAAACGAAGAGCCTGTCCCGGTCCAATAAAAGGAACTTATTCCTTGACTTTCTATTGTCGTTTCCTTACGCAACCCGCCATTAGGCAGAAAAATAGAATTTCCGCTAGGTCCTGTAAACTCCACGCCGGAGATGCCATTGCGCGTGACAGTAGTCCGGGTACACTTATTTACCAATTCCTCCATCTCAGCTTTCGTAGGCATTCGCCAACTATCTCCCCATTTGACACGGGCAATATCGTATTCCGTACCACTGATTTCACCTCCCGCGTTAACACCCGGACCGGCGCTGTTGACGAGTGTTCCCGCCGGGTCTCCCCAAGTATATAGCCCTCCATATTCTTCAACAGAAGAAGCACCGACATTCCAATTGGACCACTTCACACTCAAGCCGAGATCAACCGGTTCGCCAGCCTTCTCCGAAGGAGTGGTAAAGCTCGTCACCTTGCCATAGTGGTAGGCACGGGCATTCTTCACATAGGCACGAATGTAGCATTTCATATTTGAGGATAATCCGGTGATAGCGGCAGTAATCAGACTACTTTCCGCATCCGAAGTAACTTTCTGATCGGCGGATGTAGGTTCCGGGCTCGTTATGCTATAGCAGAAACCTTTTTCCTGCACCTCCCTTCCCGCATCAGAGAGTATTTCGGAAGAAGCCACAGCAGATGTTTGGGTAATATCTGAGATGAAAGTAGCGCCGACAGTAACTCCTTCCTTCGTAGTAAACTCATGCACTGCCCCATAATATGTACCTTTGTCATTCACCACGTACGCACAGATGTAGTATTTCGTATGATCCGCCAATCCCGTCAGGCTTGCAGTAATGCTATTTCCTTGTGTGGAAGAAACCTTCTTCGTATCGGCTACAGTGGGAACCGCATTGACAGAGCTATAACAAAAACCTTTCTCTGTAATGGCAAGGTGCTCGGCTGGTGTCAGTATTTCAGCAGAGACTGATGCATCGGTATCCGTTATGCCATTAACGGTAGTTTCGCCTATTTCAACGGCAGTAGTAAATTCCGCCACCTCCCCATAACCGGTTCCTTTACTGTTCGTTGCATACGAACGGATATAATAAGTAGTAGCAGATTCCAAATTAGACAATACAACGCTGTATGTAGCCGTACTTCCGTTCACTACGACCTTCGTATTTTCTATCGTGGGTTCCTTCTCTGTTTTACTCAGGCAGAAGCCTTTCTCTGTGATTTCGCTACCATTTTCAGAAATTACCACTGAAGCGGCTTTTGCTGTAGTAGGTTTCACTTCCGTCATAGTAGTCGCATCCAAATCCGGAACATTAAGAGGAGTTTCATAAGTAAAAGTCTCGCTGTATCCTGTTCCCAATGCATTGGTCGCATAGGCACGAATGTAGTAAGTGGTCACCGGCTTTAACTCATCAATCAGAAGAGAGAAAGTTTCATCGTCTCCCTCCACCACTTTCTTGATGTGCGCTGTGGTAGGCTCCTTATTTTCGGTGCTCCAGCAGAAGCCTTTCTCTTGAATAGGCATCTCCCCGTTACTGATAACTGACGACTCTACCGTAACGCTAAGAGGAGTGGAACCGGCCTCGGTTATGGCGGCAACTACCGGAATGGTTGCGGCCTTTGTCTGTACAGTCATAGTTTCTCCATATCCCACACCTATACTATTGACTGCATAAGCCCGCACCAAATAAGTTTTCAACGGCTCCAGCCCCTTTATCTTAGAAGTGAAAACAAGCTCTTCCAAAGGTACATTGGTCATATTATCGGCTATCGTAGGCTCCTTTTCATCATCGTTTTCAGAAAGCTTCCAGCAAAAACCCCGCAAAGTCATCTCACTGCCGCCATCATCCTTTATGGTGGTAGAGAGTGTGATACTCTGTTCATCTACTGCCTCAAGAACCAGATTGTTGAATAAAGGAGCACTATTTGCTATCGTAGTGAAAGTCTTGACCTCGCCTTTGGCAATACTACGGCCGCTACTGGCATAGGTACAATAATAATAGGTGGTACCCGGAACCAGATTCTGCAAAGAGACCGTAAAGGATGCCGCTTCTTCTACAGATATTTTCGCCCCCTCATACTCAGCCATGCTCTGTATAGTAGAATAGAGGACACCGCACTCTTTAATAAGAATACCTTCTGACTTCTGTACACTTCCAGATAACGTAGCTCCGATGCGATAAATTTCCGACGCCTCCCCCGTACTCAACTTCGGGGCAAAATTTGTCGGTTCGGTGTCTTTCTCACAACCTGCCAGCAATAACAGCAGAATGCACCCTATGATTTGTTTTAATCTATTCATTTCTGAACGTTTTGAATTAGCAATTATGAATTAGAAGAAAAATCCGAGGCCGGCACTAAGTTCATGATACTTGAAGCCAACCGTCTGAAAACCTACAGAGACTGCAAACTTACCCAGCCTGCCAATGGCTCCCACCTCGGCGGCAATACCCGTTGCCGAATGATCGGTGTTCTTCACCAGTTCGTCTTCCACCGTTTCCCAGGCCAGTGTACGATTACCGTATCCCGCACCGACATAGGCATAGAGCGGCTTGGCAAGGCGACGCATATATCCTGCCGTAATGGACATGCGGGCTTTCTGCGTAACACCTTCTTTATAATAAGGCATACCTGTTCCGCCGGCGGTCAGCTCACCGGTATCATCGCATTCCAGTTCGGTAGAGGCCGAGCCGAAATCACTACGGAAGCGGATGTAAGCACCGTTGGCTCCTACAAATCCTACCATACCTCCGAAAGAGGTTTGCGAAGGATGGTAGCCTGCTTCCAGCATCACAAGCGTGCGTCGAGGTTCTTTAGGTTTAATGGTAGAGATCATCCGGAAAGTGTGGGTAGTGGTTTCACCTGCCGAAACACTGAGCAAAGTATCCAGCGGAAAGAAAAATTCTTTCTCTACTTTGACGTGGTAAGATCGTAACGGCATACGATCACTCTTATAAGGACTTTGCCCCACGAGCACGCTGTCGATATATACTTTGGCATCCTGTTCGGGAAGGGTGAAAACTTCCAAATAACCGAAACGGGGCTTCAAAGTCACACTCATTATCTTCTGCTCGCTTCCCAAGTCGATTATGCCCGCATCGAAGGCATACATGGGAGCCTCCACCCGGTAGGTATGAGTTCCCTTCTTCATGGTAGCCGTAAACAGTCCGTTCTCTGTCGGTACCTTTTCATCGTCAATGTAGATATCCGCCGTAGCTGGTTCGGGGCGCATGACGAGCAGCTGCGTACTGGTGTCCACCGCAACTTGCCCGGACCCATCGTTGACCCGGATTTCCATCTCATAAACCGTTCCCTTATCGATGATATCCGGATAGAAATAGTTACGCAACACCCCGAACTTATCGTGCATAATGGAGATTCGCCTTGCCCCACGAGGGACATAGAGCCAGATTTCCCCGGTCTTGTTTTCGCGTGCCGCAATGCCGAGTGCATCCGGCTCGAACATAAGATCCTTAATTGTGGTGACTATGCGGATAAGCGCGCATACTTCTCCGTTCTGATCTTTACGGGGAGTAGTGACACGTGCCGTAATATCCGTCTCCATTCGGTTGAACGAAGTCACTTGAATTTTATCCTGCGCTTTTATCCCCACTCCTGCGCAGAAGAGGATTCCAATCAGGATTGCTTTCATGATTCTCATAATATTGTCTTTATATTAATAACTATTCACTTGTTCATCTTTCCATCATCTGTCTCAACTTCTCATGTTCCACGACAAGCAGTTTGCGGTCCAGCAGAATGTGATGGTATCCGCTCCGCTTCCCCGTAATGTCATAAAATTCCATTCGCGAAGGCCCCACCACCCTTAGTAGTCTGTTGCGGATTATGGAGCAAACCTCATAAATGGAGTTACTCATCGGATCGACCAGATTACTGAGTATCCGCTTTATTTTATCCGCCTCAATATTCTTCTTCATCACCATCTGATAGATATTATACAATTCCTGCAAGTGGATGCGCATGCCTTTAAAACTCACTCCTTCAGGATGAATCAGGAAGAACAGAAACACCGTCTTGGGCAGACAGGGCATTTTCACTTCCTGATCCGAATAATCGGGAAGAAAGATGCGAGCCTCTTTATCAATGCGAATACAACTCATGGTTCCGGCAGTGAAATAACTAAGGCAGGACTTATCCTGCAAAATAGAATGCAATAATCTTATGATTTCCTCATCACCCGAAAAATCATTATTCTTGATAAGTTCTATCAAGAAACGCTTTGCCGTGCGGTAGGGTATATGTGCTTTATCATCCATCATTTTACATCTATTATTGCAGTTCCAAAATTAAGTTAATTACCTTTACAGCTTCATCTGCAACAAGGTTGTTTGCCCCAAAAAACATTATCTTGTTTTCCCCTATCAACGGACAATGCAGCTTGGACACTAATAAAAAGCGCTTTCCCGGAAAGGGAATAAAAACAAGGTAAAAGAGCATTTCTTATCTTCTATACCCGAAACAGGGAAAAGGTAACAGGGGAAATAAATAATTTCCGGCTTCAGTCGGAAATTTTTATCTGCATCTCACAAATTTTCCTGTCATACTCTGTTGAATAGGAAACAGAAAGAACTCAGCGGGAAACCGGTAGTTCATAATACATCAGTCCGGTGATAAAAAGAAATGCAAGGAAATACTTTCAGCACTTTTCAAATAGAAAGCAAACAGTAAAAATAGCGTTCACTTCGAATACACTATTCCATTTCCACTATTCAAATGCATTCCATTAAGACAAAATAGAATCAAACAGACGGAATTCAAGCAAACAAGAAGAGATGGAAAATAGCGGATAAAACTACTTTTTCGATAGGGTTCACCCCTTTTTATCCCGAAAAGCCCCTCTTTTTCAGAACTGCATTATACCCGATTAGGTATATTTCAGTTCCTTTTGATCGGCCAATTCCATCATTTCTCTTTAATCATATACTCCCCGACGCCCTATTCCGTCTCCCGTTTCAGCAGGTGAAACTGACTGTTTCAACAGATGAAACACTTTGTTTCAAGCAATGAAACACTTCGTTTCAATAGGTGAAACACCTTGTTTCAACAGGCGAAACACTCCGTTTCAATGGGCAAAACACCTCGTTCCGGCTTGCAAAACGAAGCTTACACCACTACATATCAACAACTTACACCCATTCCAGCGCCATCTGCCGCAGTGAGGAGTTCCATGGCAGATATGAAATGAAGGCCCGCCGCACCTGCAAACAGGAAAAAGAAGACAGGAGAGGATGGGAAAGAAGAAAATATACAGCGATGGGAAAAAATTTCTTTCACTGTGCAAATATTCACTCATACCTGCCGCAAATATCCGATAAAAGACTAATTTTGTACAGAGCAATCATTTCATCGGGCCCATGACAAGAGTTAAACTACTATTACGATACAGCCTCCTTTCCCTCTTCCTCTGGCTGAATATCTGTGCCGCCCTCGCCCAAACCAACCGGGCGCTAATCGTCGGCATATCCCGCTACCCCGAAGGAAGCGGCTGGGAAAACATCCATGCCGGCAATGACACCCGCCTGACACATTCCCTGCTCGCGGCCTGTGGATACGAAGAAACAAACATCGCCACCTTATCCGACGCGAAAGCCACGAAACGCAACATCGCCCATGCCTTGCAAAGTCTGTGCAACGCAACCCAAACGGGCGACTATGTATACCTACACTTCTCCTGTCACGGACAGCAAATGATGGACGACAACGGGGACGAAGAAGACGGACTGGACGAAGCACTCATCCCCTACGATGCCCAGTTCTGGTACGCACCCGGAGAGTATGAAGGCCAGAACCACCTACGCGACGACGAACTTGGTGAATGGATACGCCGCCTGCGTCGCAAGGCAGGCGAGCGGGGAAGCGTCACCGTAGTACTCGATGCCTGCCATAGCGGCACTGGCAATCGGTTGCCAGAAGCCGACGATTACATCCGCGGTACCGGCTACATCTTTGCACCGGATGACTACGTACCCACCGAAGGCAAACATCCGGAGTTGAGCCTCCGCCTGAAACAGGAATCCGGCCTGGCTCCGACAGCGGTTTTCAGCGCATGCTTGGCAGAGGAAACCAACTTCGAATACTTCGACGCCTGCCAATCCCGCTACTACGGACTACTGACATTCGCTTTCTGTAAAACGACACTGGGAAACAAAGATAAGCCACTCACCGTCCGCCACTTCGCGGAGTTGCTAAAGCGGAAGATGCAAATACTGACCGCGAACAAGAAGAAAAGGAAACAAACCCCTTACCTGGAGTACACAAGCATACAGGACAGTTTCCGTATCGGTCACCAACAATAATACGACCATGGGAATCATTAAACAACTATTCCGTAGCGGAAAGTCCGGTCGGGAGAGAGAAGTAGACCGCCTCTACGAACTTTATAAGGCGCCCTTCGTCTCTTTCCTGCGGAAGCAATACGGCATAGACGAAGAGACGGCACTCGACTTATACCAAGACAGCTTCTCTACCCTATGCCAGAATGTACAGAACGGAAATTATACGGAAGGGCACACCTCCCTGAAAACTTATCTCTTTGAGATAGGCAAGCGGAAAGCATGCAACTGGCTACGTAGAAACAGAATGGAAAAAGAGCAATCCCTCTTCTCCGAATGGATTACAGCCAACGAGATATCCCGGGAGTGGGAAGAAGCCCAGGAAATAGCCGCGCAGCTGGTGCAGGAAACCGAAGACATCTGCCGCCGGGTACTCACCTTCTTCTACTGGGAACGCCTGTCAATGGCAGAAATAGCCGAACGGATGAATTACAAAGACGCCGACGTGGCCAAGAACAAAAAAAGCTCTTGCCTCCGCCGCCTGACATTCGCATTGCAAAAAAGACTGGAAGACGCTGATATACACTGGAAGAGAAAGGAGAAAAAATGATGGACACGTACAGAGATGAACAGATAGACCGTTTCATCAGCAACGAAATGGAACCGGCAGAACGCAAAGCCTTCTGCCGGGAACTGGAAACGGATGAGGAACTGCAAAAGCAAGTGAAACTGCGCGGGCTCCTGGCAGAAGCCGAAATACGGGAGGCGGAGAAACAGGCATTCCGGGCGCTGGCGGCACATCCCGCAAAGAAACGCAAGAAGCTAATCTGGAGCACTGCCGCAGTAGCGGCCATAGTGCTGGGCATACTGTTCCTGATCGGCAACAGTTACCGCTATGCCCCGGCAGATATCTTCCGCACTTACTATGTGAAACCGGTAATCGAGCCGTCAAGAGGCGGGGGCGAGACTGCCACCATCCTCCGCACAGCATCGGACTACCTGATACAGGGACGTGCGCAAGATGCCATTGCCTTGCTGACACCCGAAATACTCGATTCGGAGTATAGTGAGGAAGCCGAATGGCTATTACTCTGCGCCTATTTGCATACCAACGACCGGGAAAAAGCCAAGGTGACAGCCGAATCTATCATCCGGAAGGACGGGGCGTATACAGCGGAGGCTACCGCCATCCTGAAAGAACTGAAAGAGAAAAAACTGTTCTAAAATAACCTCTATCCATTATGACACGATACATCACAGGAATATTAATTCTGCTCTTAGTAAGCGTCGCCACCTCACAGGCACAACGCAAGGAACCGGAAATAAAAGCATGTGAACGCCAGATAGAGAAGTTGAAAAAGGCTCCCGACAACGTTACTTTCGCAAGGGAGCTTTACAATACAGGCATCTACTGCCTCGACAGGGGTATGTATGATGAAGCCGCATTGCTCGCTTCACTCGCCGCCGCCTTCAACGCGCAGGACATCGACTCTATAAGCAAATTGCTGCTGCCTGCCCTGATACAATCTTTCTCCTTCAAAGAAGAAGACATGAAATATAGTGACGATGTGGCGAAAAGCAGCGAAAATGCATACAGCCGCTTGGCAAAGGCATACACCCTGACGGCAGAAGGCATGAAACATAATGCCTGCCTGCGCGGCTATGCCGAGCAAATATTCAAGTCCTCTTTCAGTCAATACCGACTGGCGGACAACGACTACATGTACGCTGTAGCCCACACGTTGCTGGGCGACTATTATTACGAAGAAAAACGGTATGCCGACGCAAGCAAATCCTTCAAGAAAGCAGTCAGCCTGGGTGAAAGGCCATTCCTCGAATACGAATTGGAGGAAGCAAAGAACCGGTGGATTATGGCTCTCATCCAGCAAGGGAAATACAAAGAAGCGGAAAAAGTACTTGATGGGATCAGAAAAACAGATACCCCCACTCGGACAATAACCGGGCTTAAGGATGCAATGTGCAGCCGCGCCTGCATCGCCATCATGAAGAAAGATTATGCCACGGCCCAATCCCTCTGCAAGGAAGCGGATGAGCGATACCGGAAATCCATGAATTCGATGAACTTCTACCGGCTCAATGTACTGCGTAATTTCTTCGACAGCTTCACGCTGGTAGCCCGCTGCTACGAACGACAGAATGAAATCGGAAAGAGTTTGCAGACCTACCAAAAAATGAAAGCATGCCTGATTCACACATTAGGCCTATATATACCTTATTATATAGACTTGGACCGGACAAACCTGCTCAGTCTCTTCCAGCCTTGGTACGACGAAATGCAAACCTTCGCCTATCGGTATATCAATCACGAAGGTATGCCCGAATTTATGTACAGCAATGCCCAACTAATGAAACAATTCTTTCTGGTGTCTCCCGCCATATACAACGAAAAGATGGTTGCCATGCAAGGTGATAAATATCTACGGCAACTAAGTCAGCGGCAATCCGAGATTATGCTGACAGAAGACGCCATGAACGTACACCTGAAAGGGGACTACCTGCCGAATATACTGAATAGCATGCGTTCCATGGCACTAAGCAGGGAAGCAGTGGCATACGTACTGGGAAGTGTACAGGAGCCCTACCGTTGCATCACCGAATGGGAGTCAATACTCAAGACTGTGACAAGCAAGGAAGAAGTGATGGTTGAGTTCATCCTGCTGCATCGTCCCGACAACGGCGCCCGGCAATATGCCGCACTCGTCTTTACGAATGCGGATAAAAGTCCTCACTTCGTCCCGCTCTGCGACGAAGAGCCGTTAAGGGCTGCACTCAACGATACCGACGATGACCGGCAGAATGATTTCATAGTGAAAAACATCTGGAATCCCATACAGGCTCATTTCGGTGGCAGAATCGTTATTTCTCTCTTTCCCACAGGATTGCTGAGCACCATTCCTTTTGCCGGAATAGTAAGTGACAATAATTTATACCTATGCAATGAATATGGATTAAGGTTCCAACTCTGTGCCACCGACAGGCTGACAAAGAAATACAACCTATACCCGGAAAACAAATCAGTCGTCCTGTTTGGTGCGGCAGATTACGGGCTACCACCTTCCAAACCTGAGAATCCAGTACGGGGACAGGGCTTCCACTACCTGCCATCTTCCAAAAAGGAAATTGCATCCATCTCCACCGTATTAAAGGAGAAAGGATGCCTTGTAGAAGTTTTCTCCGGCAGACAAGCAACGGAAAGTGCGTTCAGGAGATTATCCGACCGGAAAGAATCGCCATTTGTACTCCACATCTCCACACATGGTTTCTATCTGCCCTACGACTCCGGCATAAAAGATAAAGGATTGAATCAGGAAGGAAAAAGTGGTTATTATAATCCACTTCTGCGTACAGGTCTGGCCCTCTCAGGCGCAAGCAAAGCCTGGAAAGACTCTGCCTCACTGAATCTGCCGAATGACGGCCTGCTCACCGCTTATGAAATATTCGGCATGAGCCTGTTGAACACAGATTTGGTAGTACTTTCAGCCTGCAACACAGGTTTGGGTGAGATACGTGACGGAGAAGGAGTCTACGGACTTCAACGAGCATTCCGCTCAGCAGGAGCAAGAAATATGATTATGACTTTAGCAGAAGTATCGGATAAGGAAACAGCCGAATTCATGACTCTGTTCTATCAAAACTGGAAGTTTAAAACATCTAAACGGGTAGCTTTTGTAAAAGCACAAGGGGAAATGATGAAAAGGCATCACAAGGAACCGGAGAAATGGGCGTACTTTGTGCTGATAGAATGAGTTCACCACGGAATAACACAGAGTATCACGGAGTTCTACAATTATAAAATAAAACTCCATGATACTCTGTGTTACTCCGTGGTGAAACGAGATTTATTTAATTGTCACCGTCAACGGATTACGTACCTTCTGAGCATAGTTTGCCATGTATTCATTCCATGCTTCCTGAGTTTTGATGTCAGCCTTGTCCCAAGCAGCACCCCAGTAGTAAACATACTCTGAACCCGGTTCATAATCGCTGATAGCCAATACATGGCCATCGGCACCACCACGCAGTTCGTTCTTTTCCTTTTCAGGGAAGAGCAACGATTTTGCCTCTTTCACTGTAGTCGGGAAAGCAGCACCTACGAATATCTTACCGTTATTATTATTCACATTGTCCGTAGGGTCCACATAAGTGATATAGCCGGCAGCAGCATCAGCTACAACAGCACCATCCGGTTCGTGCAACACGATACCTGTAGCCACGGGAGTAGTCTCTTTCAGGTTATCAAAAGAAACCGCAGTCTTGTTCAAGTGAGAGCCTGCATCCAGCGTGATAACACGTGTTTCAATCACTGTTGAGTCACCCTTGATAGTCAGCGGATTGTAAACCAGCTTCACAGTGAAACGCAACGGACCGTTATCCAGAATATCCTGTGTAGCGTAGCAATACGGATAAACGATTTCACCGTCAGGCATCAAAGCAGCAGTACCGCCACCCAGCGTAGGACCTACTTTATAGCAGTCCAGACCGTTTCCGTGGTCTACGTGATAAGATACCGATTGATACAATTCCTGTGCAGCTTTCGGATCAGTTTTCTTCAATTCAGCGATCTTTGCTTTAGTCTCCGGATTCAGTTCACCTGCATAACGGGCTTCTACAACCGGTTCGGTGGTATTGTACTTCGTCCAAACATCATAACCGAAAGCACGTTCGCCAGTCTTTTGCAAAGCAGGACCATACGCACGGAAAGCAACCAGGTCATTTTCCCAGGCTACATCATCCACACGTTCAGGATAATATCTACCGCAAGCCTTTACTGCAAAAGCTTCAGGCGTGCCTGCCTGAATGGTATAAACAGCCGTACCGTTAGCAGCTACGCTTGCAGGGAAAATCACTTTTTCATCATAAGTAATCTGATAGGGGACTTGTTGTCCGTCAGCATTCAGAACCACAATCTGTGCTGTGTCAGCCAGTTTCAGTTGGTTGGCGATGTCGCTCATAGCCACCTCAACCATTTCATTGGAACGCTCCATTGCCAAAGGATTGCTTACCGTTACGGTAACTACATCCTTAGTGTTGGTGCAGGCAAAACATACGAATGCTGTTGCCAGTAAAAGGAATAACTTTTTCATATTGCTTAATCAATTGATAATTGAAAAACGGATAATGGATTATGAAGATATAGAAAATGGGAAAAATGGATAACTGACAGCATCAATTATCCATTTCCCATTATTTATTCATATACTTATTTAGGCTGTTTGCCAATGTAAGCCAGGATACCACCGTCAACGTAGAGTACGTGACCGTTTACGAAATCAGAAGCGTCGGAAGCCAGGAATACGGCAGGACCCATCAAATCTTCAGGAGTACCCCAACGTGCAGCCGGAGTCTTAGCAACGATAAATGCATCGAACGGATGACGTGAACCGTCAGCTTGCGGTTCGCGAAGCGGTGCAGTCTGCGGAGTAGCGATGTAACCCGGGCCGATACCATTACACTGGATGTTGTATTCACCGTACTCGGAAGCGATGTTACGAGTCAGCATCTTCAATCCACCCTTGGCAGCAGCATAAGCAGACACGGTCTCACGACCCAATTCACTCATCATAGAGCAAATGTTAATAATCTTGCCGTGACCTTTCTTTATCATAGAAGGGATAACAGCCTTGGATACGATAAACGGAGCGTTCAAGTCTACGTCGATCACCTGACGGAATTCAGCAGCAGACATTTCGTGCATCGGAATACGCTTGATGATACCTGCATTGTTTACCAGAATATCGATCACGCCCACTTCTTTCTCAATCTGGGCAACCATAGCGTTCACCTGCTCTTCATTTGTCACGTCGCATACATAACCTTTAGCATCGATGCCTTCAGCTTTGTAAGCAGCCAGACCTTTGTCCACTAATTCTTGTTTGATGTCGTTGAACACGATTTTTGCACCGGCTTGTGCATAGGCAGTTGCCAGAGCGAAGCCAATTCCGTAAGAAGCACCGGTTACAAGTGCTACTTTGCCTTCTAATGAAAAGTTTACCATAATTTATTTACTTAGGTTTATTAATAACTTGTTTCTAATTACGATTCAAAGTCTCGGTTTACTCAATTTATTACTTCAGGTCGGTAATCAAAGAGAAGTCCTGATCTCCATAGTCCAGGTTTTCACCACCCATACCCCAGATAAAGGTATAGTTATGAGTAGCGGCAGCAGAATGGATAGACCATTCGGGAGACAATACAGCCTGGTCACCCTTCATCCATACGTGGCGGGTTTCGTCAACTTCGCCCATGAAGTGGCAAACTGCATGTTCTTCGGGTACTTCAAAATAGAAGTAAGCTTCCATACGACGGCTGTGCACATGTGCCGGCATCGTATTCCATACGCTACCCGGAGCAAGTTCCGTCATACCCATCTGCAACTGGCAGGTAGGCAATACCTGATTCACCAGCATCTTATTTATATTACGATGGTTGGAACCTTCCAGGCTACCCATTTCAGCAACTACAGCATCAGCCTTCGTCACTTTCTTATCGGGATAGTTGCGATGAGCAGTCAGTGAGTTGAAGTAGAACTTGGCGGGATTCTTTTCATCCTTGCTTTCGAAAGTTACTTCACGATCGCCCGAACCCAGGTAGAGAGCTTCCTTATAATCCAATTCGAATACAGCGTTACCGGCTTTTACCACACCGGGACCGCCTACATTAAAGATACCCATTTCGCGGCGGGTCAGGAAGAAAGGAGCCTTCAACGGATCAATAGCTTCCAGTTTCAACACTTCGCCCACGGGCATTGCACCACCTACAACCATACGGTCGTACATGGAATATACCATATTTACTTCGTTAGCAGAGAAGACTTTTTCGATAAGAAAATCACGACGGATACGCTTGGTATCATAACTTTTTGCGTCTTCGGGATGCGCTGCATAGCGAATTTCATAGTTCGTTTTCATAATTCTATTACGTTTTAAAGTTGATAATAATCGGTTATTGGCATACTTCGTTTACGTACACGATGCAAATGTAGCAAAAGAAAACGGAGAAACATTGTGTTTTTGTACCAATTATATAGTAATATTGTTCAAATGGAAGAAAATGGAAGTTCTTTAACAGAAAATAATACAAAAAAAGAGCTCCACAGAGATAATTCTCTATAGAGCTCTTTCATTTTAGTTGTCCTACCAAGATTCGAACTTAGACAAACAGAACCAAAAACTGTTGTGCTACCATTACACCATAGGACAAACTCGGGTGCTTTCTGTTAAAAAGCGGTGCAAAGATAAAAGTATGCCCCGAAATATCCAAATATTTCGGGGCCTTTTTTCTTATTTGCTACTAATTTGCCTTTTATTTGGCTATAATCAGGTAGTAATTCTTCTTTCCGCGCTGCACAAGCAGATATTTTTCATCCAAAAGGTCAGCAGAAGTAATCACTTGGTCGAAGGCTTCCAGCTTCTCTTTATTGAGAGAAACGCCGCCACCTTGCACCAGTTTACGCATCTCACCTTTGGAGGCAAAAACGGCTGCATTATCTGTGAACAGATCGACAGCTTTCACACCGGCAGACACAGCATCTTTGGAAACCTCAAACTGAGGAACCCCCTCGAATACAGCCAGCAGGGTATCTTCATCCAACTTCTTCAATGCATCGGAAGTTGCATTGCCGAACAATATATTAGACGCATCCACCGCTGCATTATAGTCTTCTTCAGAATGAACCATAATAGTCACCTCTTTTGCCAAACGTTTCTGAAGAACACGCAAGTGCGGTGCAGTTTCATGCTCAGCTGTCAAGGCTTCGATTTCCTCTCTTGACAGTGAAGTGAATATCTTGATGTAGCGTGCTGCGTCAGCATCACTCACATTCAACCAGAACTGATAGAATTTATATGGGGAAGTATATCGGGGATCAAGCCAGATATTGCCGGATTCAGTCTTACCAAACTTACCGCCGTCAGCCTTCGTAATCAGCGGGCTGGTCAGCGCAAACACTTCGCCACCATTGGTACGACGAATCAGTTCGGCACCTGTCGTGATGTTACCCCATTGGTCGGAACCACCCATTTGCAGTTTGCAACCTTTGGTTTCATACAGATGCAGGAAGTCGTAGCCTTGCAACAACTGGTAAGTGAATTCCGTGAAAGACAGACCGTCACGAGCCTCACCATTCAGACGCTTCTTTACAGAATCTTTCGCCATCATGTAGTTCACAGTGATATGCTTACCTACTTCACGGGCAAAGTCAAGGAAAGTGAAGTTCTTCATCCAGTCATAGTTATTCACCAATTCTGCACGGTTAGGAGCATCGGATTCGAAATCCAGAAACTTGCTCAACTGCTTCTTCATACCATCCAGATTGCGTTGCAGGATTTCTTCTGTGAGCAGATTACGCTCTGCCGACTTACCGGAAGGGTCACCAATCATACCCGTAGCACCACCGATCAGTGCCATCGGCTTGTGTCCGCAACGTTGGAAATGACGCAGTATCATTACACTGCAAAGATGTCCAATGTGCAATGAGTCCGCCGTAGGATCAAAACCTATGTATGCAGTCACTTGTTCCTTAGCCAGAAGTTCTTCCGTACCAGGCATCATATCGTGGAGCATGCCACGCCATCTCAATTCTTCTACAAAATTCATCGAATGATTAACTATTTAAATATTTGATATACTTTGTAATTGCAAAAGTACGACTCTTTATCTGAACTAACAACTCTTATTGCCTAAAAAAGATTTCGCTCACATTCTTACGAATCGTTCTCCTGAGTTCCTCAAGGGGAGTTTTACGGAGGATGGCAGCCCGTTCATAAAGCGTATCGACAGATACCGTACTTTCATCCGTCTCGATAAACAACCGTTCAGACGGCATTATACACAACGCTTCCTCTTGATATTTATCTCCGAAAGAAAGATAGAAACCATGTCGGAGGTATTCTTCTGCAAGAGCCGCTTTTCCACGAAACCCGTGAATAATCCACGGTTTCACCGGTTGTATCTTCTGTTTCAGTTTCAGAAGTTCATCCACCGCTTTCACCAGATGAATGATTAACGGCTTATCCGCCTCTTCGGCCAGACGTGCCTGATATTCAAACACTTCTATCTGCAAAGTCAAAGGTGCTTCAGCCAATTTATCCAATCCGGCCTCACCCACAGCCAACACCTGGGGATGATCCAGTAATTCTTCAAAACGGGCCTTACTGTCATTCAGGGAAGCTGCGAAGGAAGCGATATACCACGGATGTATTCCCACAGAATACCAGCCTTCCGTTTGCGGAACAAACGATTCGGGGAAACAGTTCACAATAGCCGTTCCGGGCACTTGGGGCCGCCGATGTGTATGTATATCAACAGGAATTATCATGCGAATAGTACAGAAAATAGTTTTTTTATGGAACGGGATCATATCCGGAACCTCCCCAGGGGTGGCAGCGCAAAATACGCCGGATTGCCAGATACAGCCCTTTGAACGGTCCATGTTTCTTTATCGCTTCAACGGCATATTGCGAACAGGTAGGAGTGAAACGACATGAAGGGGAAGTCAGGGGCGAAATACACTTCTGATAGAAATAGATGGGAAGCAACAGCAAGTATGAAAGCAGCTTTTTCATGACTGCCCCGCACTACCGGTTTTCTCAGCAGACGTAGCATTTTCTCCGGCTTTCTGAACGGCAACATCCGCCAATACCTTCTCCGTGATACGCGCCAGCGCAACCTTCATCCTTTCCTCTATCTCCACCGAATCGACTAACCGGTCGGAAAGATAAATGAAAGCCACAGCAAGTTGCCGTCCTTCATCCTGAAGCGTCTGCAATAATCCATGCTTATTTTTCCGGTACGCCTCACGTATCTGGCGTTTTACACGGTTACGCTTTACCGCACGTTTAAAACGACGCTTCGACACACTGACAAGTATGGAAACAGGCGCTTCCAACTCCTCTACCGGCAGATATACCACACGCAGAGGAAAGACGGAAAACGAACGTGCGCCGCCTGAAAACATCTTGTCGATGACTTTCTTCTTATCCAGCCTTTCGGACTTGTGCAGGGTATTAAGCATTCTTAGCTACGAGTTACAAGCTACGAGCTACAAGTTTAAGCTGTAAATGACATACTGCTTCCGCATGACATTTGTAGCCCGTAGCTTGTAGCTCGTAACTCTAAAATTATTTTCCTTTGTTATTCTCCTTGATGAACATATCCAGCGCAGCCGTCATAGAAGGCGCCTGTACACTGGGAGCTTCCAAGTCGAGGCGGAGTCCGGCATCACGTACAGCCTGGGCAGTAGTGGAGCCAAACGTACCGATTTTGATTTCTTTCTGTTGGAAGTCCGGGAAATTCTTCTTCAAAGAAGTCACTCCTGCAGGACTAAAGAACACCAACATATCATAATCAAACTCTTCTTCTGAAGTAAAATCATTACTTACTGTGCGATACATAACAGCTTCTGCGTTCTGTATCTTGTTTTTATCCAAGAGATTCTTAATCTCATCCGTATGTACATCCGACATCGGAACCAGATACTTTTCGGTCTTGTGCTTAACAATAGAAGGCAACAAGTCTTCAAACTTTCCGGTATTACCAAAGAAGATCTTACGCTTGCGATATTGCACATACTTTTGGATGTACAATGCAACAGCTTCTGTCACACAGAAATACTTCATAGTTTCCGGTATGGTTACACGCAATTCTGTACACAGGTGGAAGAAATGGTCAATAGCATGACGCGATGTGAAGATAACTGCTGTGTAATCCAGGATAGACACTTTCTGCTGTCTGAATTCTTTAGCAGATACACTTTCCACCTTAATAAACGGGCGAAAATCAATTTTCACACCGTACTTCTGGGCGATGTCGTAGTAAGGAGATTTCTCTGATGCCGGTTTCGGCTGCGACACAAGTACTTTCTTAATTTTCAACGTCCTAAAAATTTATTATCAAATAATCATTTAGTTGTAACACACCTCGATACATGATAAAACAAGGTATGATTTCAAGGGCACAAAAGTACAAAATTAAAAGCAAAATGCCATATAAATTGCCACAAAAAAGCTTTATCCACTTATATAACATCAATATTTTAGTAAAAAAGACCAAAAATAAACCGATTATCACAGTTGCCTGAAGACTTAAATCGAAGTAAACAAGGAACAAAGCAAACGGGAAAAGGGTAAATCCAAGGTAGTAAAGTAGAGTAGAATAGGACTCCATCCAAAGACCGGTACGACTCGCGTCAAAAAAAATCCAGCCCAGGAAGGAGTAAGTCACCCACTTCCAGAAAAGATAAAGCAAAGCCAGTGCGAGATATGCCCCGAGCAAAACGTAAGGAGAGACGCATTCGCCCAACTCCGGCCTGACATCAACAAAATAGTTGAAAGTACAGACGGAAGCCAACACACAAGTCTGTAGAATCAACAACAGCATATAGCGCATATCCGTAGCGGTGGTAGCGGCAAAGATGCTGGTTCGTTCACGATTGAGAAGGAAATCCTTCACCAACTGCACCAGGAACTTGCGACTGCGGGACAATACATAGGCTGACATGAAAAAGCAGCACAACAGGAGCACTGTGATCCCATCGTCCAACTTAGGGGAATAAGGAATGGGTATTCCCTCAAAGCCCGCTATCCATGTCAACAGGAGCCCGATCATATTGCCGCAAACTTACGTATGGAACTATCCCAGACAGGTATGGTATGAATCAGTTCGACAGCTTCCTGCGGAGTGCTTGCTACGTGCCAGATGGCACCATGCTGCTGCCTCATAAAGTTTTCGTCCATAGCACGCTGCAACATAGCCAGGAGGGGATCGAAAAAGCCGTTAGTGTTTAAGATGACAACAGGATTCAGGTAGAGACCCAGTTGTTTCCAGGTGATAATTTCCAGTAATTCTTCCAAAGTGCCGCATCCACCGGGCAATGCGATGACAGCATCGCTCAGATCCGCCATTTTTTGCTTGCGCTGGTGCATGTTTTCCACTTCTATCATCTCCGTAAGCCCCTTGTGTTGCCAGCCTTGTTCCACCATAAAGTGAGGAATAACACCGGTCACCTCTCCGCCTGCCGCCAGCACTGCATCAGCGGTAGCACTCATCAGTCCGATGCCTCCCGCGCCATTTATCAGACGGATGTGGCGCTGTCCCAACAAAGTACCCAATTCGCGGGCTGCTTCAAAATAAGCGGAATCAATCTTGGTGCTCGAAGCACAATATACGCATACGGAAGTTATCTTATTCATGGAAATTGCTATACCTTATATTATTAATGCGCACAAAGGTATGGATTTTCAGCGATATCTTAAAAATATCACTAATTTTGTGAGCACAAAGTACTGCTTTATAAAAAGCCGGAATTGTCAAAGCTCCGAGAAACAATTAACCGGATTTACCATTACCTATTAAAAACATAGATAATTATGATTAAACAAGATTACCTGATACGAATGATTCAAGAGATCATTTCTTTGATTGTGAACGCCCTGCTCAAGAAAAAGAAATATCGCTGGAATGAATGGACTGAATATGACGGTCTGACCCGGCAGATATTAGGCTTCCCTACCGATGAGCTGTTAAGTATGAATACGCAAGAACTGGTAGACCGGTATAAAGGCGATCCCAACGAAATGGGAAAAATAGAACTTGCCGCCATGACTATGCTGAAGATATCTGATGATATGGAAGCCGACGACTTGCTGCGGAAATCCAAGCTTCATCAGGATGGGCTTGAATTATTGAAGTATGTACAGAAAGAAAGCAATAGTTTCTCTATCCAGCGGGTACAACTGATTAATATGCTGGAGACATCGCAAGCGTAAGGCATACAGTTAAGGTGACTTTGTTTCACAGGTGAGGCACTTTTGTTTCACAGGTAAGAAACATTTGTTTCATAGGCAAGAAACTTTTGTGCCACAGGTAAGAAACTTTTGTGCCACTTAACAGAAAATGTATTTTCTTGACTACGAGTCCAATTTCCTTCCACATAAGGCAAAAGACGGGTTATAATCCCCTTCCTATTCAATATCAGGAAGGGGATTTTTCTTTCTATCCGGTGGATTAATCTTATCCTCCTAAAAAAATCCTCCCCGAAAGCAAAATAGTAATCCAGCACAAAGCATTAGCATAGTAATTTTACGCTCAACATCCACTGAATAGACAAATTCACTGAATCATTAATTTTATATATAATTTATTCTAATGCTTATGAAAAATGTATTGAAACTTATTTTTTCTTCTTTGTTAGTGTTCCCATTCACTATGAATGCCCAGCAACAAGATTTTCCGGTAGGAACCACTCCCAATGAGCATAACATCAACGGGGCTGATTATCCCCGCATAGGTGAGGACAGACGTGTGCACTTCAGAATACACGCTCCCAACGCCCAGAAAGTAGAAATCAGTTTCCGAGGTGAAATGACCAAAGAGGCAGACGGATATTGGTCGCTCGTATCAAAAGAACCTGAAGTAATAGGCTTCCACTACTATCAGGTTATAATAGACGGAGTAAGTGCCGCCGATCCCAATGGCAAACCGTTCTTCGGTATGGGCAAATGGGTAAGCGGTATTGAAATCCCGGAGAAAGGTGTGGACTACTATTCCATCAAGAACGTGCCTCACGGGCTGATCAGCCAAAGCTGGTACTACTCTGATATCCGCAAAGAATGGCGCAGATGTATCGTCTATACTCCGGCGGAATATGACAAGAACCCTACCAAGAAGTATCCGGTGCTCTACCTGCAACACGGTATGGGAGAAAACGAAACGAGTTGGGCAAACCAGGGCAAGATGAATTTCATTATGGATAACCTGATTGCCGAAGGTAAAGCCAAACCAATGATCGTAGTCATGGACAATGGCAATATCGAGGTGTTCAAGACCAATCCGGGTGAAACTCCTGACGGTGCAAGAAAAAGATTCGGTGCAGAATTTCCTGCTATCTTAGTGAATGAAATCATTCCTCATATCGAATCCAATTTCCGAACACTGACTGATAGGGACAACCGTGCTATGGCCGGACTTTCCTGGGGCGGACTTCTTACTTTCAACACTACCCTGAACAACTTGGATAAGTTTGCCTATATCGGCGGATTCAGCGGAGCAGGCAGCATCGATCTGAAGCAACTCGATACCGTGTACGGCGGGGTATTCAAAAACCGTAAAGCATTCAACGACAAAGTACACGTCTTCTTCCTGGGCATCGGTTCGGAAGAACATCCCGAAAGAACCAAGAACCTCAGTGACGGCTTGCAGGCCGCAGGAATCAATACAATCTATTATGAGTCTCCGGGCACTGCCCACGAGTTCCTGACCTGGCGCAGATGTCTGAAAGAGTTTGTTCCTCTATTATTTAAAACGAAATAATGTATAATCAATAAAACAGACTATAACGATGAATATCTTCCATCGAAAATCATTGTTGGCGGCTTGTATCGCGGCTATGATGGGTTTACATGGCTATGCTCAAAAGAATGAAGCGTCCCCCCGGTTGTCAGACTACTTTTCTCCGGCAACCACGAATACGATGTCACCCGACAGTGAGGGCTTTATCCAGCGCTGGCTGTTGCTGGAACCCATCGACAAGCCCAACCGTTCCAACACGGTCTTTACCGACAGTTACATTCGCGAAGCATTTGCAACCGAGTATTTCCCCAATCAATTCACCGTTCTGCCCAAAGACGGGGATAAAGTGAAAGTAGGCAAACAAAAGCTAACCTGGCACGCGCTCGACAGTAAGCTGTTCAACGTGAAGCTCTTCCGTTTCGCCTCCGGCCTGAAGAAACAAGTGTACGGCGTGCTGTTCTGGGCAGTCACAGTCATAGAATGTCCCGAAGACATGGAGAACATCCGGATGTCAGTAGGTTCCAACTCCGCATCCATGTGGTGGCTGAACGGTGAGGAGGCTGCTATTCTTTCGGGCGACCGACGTATGGTCAAGGATGACTGCCTTTCGCGCCGGCTGACTTTAAAGAAGGGCAAGAACATCATTCGCGGAGCCATCATCAATGGTCCCGGAATGAGTGATTTCTGTGTTCGCTTCCTCAATGAGAATGGAACACCCGTTAACAACATTACTATCAGCTATAAATGATCATGAAAACAAAAGCTATACTTCTGGGCACGGCAGCCCTGATGTTTGTATTGACATCTGAAAAAGCAATTGCACAAATCGGCACTCCATACATCCACGACCCGTCCACTATCATGGAGTGCGATGGTAAATATTATACTTTCGGCACAGGTGGAGGCGGATTGATATCTGAAGACGGCTGGACATGGAACGGTGGCGGAGTAAGACCCGGCGGAGGCGCCGCGCCCGATGCCGTGAAAATCGGTGACCGCTACCTGATTGCTTACAGTGCCACAGGAGGAGGACTCGGTGGAGGACACAGCGGTAAAGTATTAACCATGTGGAATAAAACCTTAGACCCCAATTCTCCGGATTTTAAATATACGGAGCCTATAGAAGTTGCCTCCTCAGTGAATGATGAAGATTGTGATGCCATTGATGCCGGACTTCTGCTCGACCCGACAGACGGACGCTTGTGGTTGTCTTACGGCACGTATTTCGGTTTTATCAGGCTTGTAGAACTCGACCCCGCAACCGGCAAACGAATGGAGGGCAACAAAGAAATCGACATCGCCATTGACTGTGAAGCAACCGATCTGATCTATCGTGACGGCTGGTATTATCTTCTGGGAACACACGGCACTTGCTGCGATGGCCCGAACTCTACCTACAATATTGTTGTCGGCCGTTCGCGTAAAGTGACGGGGCCATATGTCGATAATATGGGAAGAAAAATGCTGGAAGGCGGTGGCAAGATGGTGATTGCCGCAGGTAACCGCCAAACCGGTCCAGGACACTTCGGGCTTTTCAAAGTAGCCGACGGAGTAGAGAAGATGTCATGCCACTTTGAAGCCGATTTCGACCGGGGTGGCCGCAGTGTACTGGGCATACGCCCGCTTTTATGGAAGAACGGCTGGCCCGTTGCCGGCGAGGTCTTCAAAGAGGGAACGTATGAGATTGAATCCGAACGTAGAGGGTATGCCCTTGAACTTGCCGTTGATTTTGTACGTATGGAATATACCAGACACCGCTTCTGGGAAAAAGATGACACGCCCGTCGTACCTTTGAAATCGCAGACGTTGGAAGATGTGATCGGGACCTGGCCACAAGGAAAAATCAACGTAAGAATCGGTGATTATATGTTCCGTCCTCATCAGAAGTGGACCATTACTGCCGTACCCGATGGAGGCGGATATCTGGGTGGCCCTTATTACAAAATTGTGATTGAAGGAACCAATCGCGCACTGGCCGCCACGGCAGATGCGGAAGTCGTGACAGTGCCTGAGTTCACGGGGGCCCCCGAGCAACTGTGGCGAATCGACCAATTGACAGACGGCACCTACCGGATCATGCCCAAAGAAGTGCCGGGAACTGACAAGGAATTGGTTCTGGTATCCGTAGGTGACAGCACTCCTTCTCTCGGCGAATTCGATATGAACAGCGACAATTCCAAATGGAATTTCCGCGATCATTAGGAACAAGCCCTATTACTCTAAAGTACTATTACCGGGTAATTCCACTCAAAAATAACGAATCGGCTCAGGCAATCAGTTTGAATTAATAATGCGACTCAGCAGTTGTCTTGCCGATTCAAAATTAAAAAATGAATTGCCTTTTTATATTAATCTTAAATAATTAAAAACTATGAAATGTATGTATGATGATGGCTAGAGAACTATTGTAGCGGTAGCTAATGATGAATAAAAAACGCAATTATTAATTCTTAAACTAATTATGATGAAAAATGTAGTCCAGAAAATTCAGAAGATTCCTTTTCTGTTTATGCTTGTGCTTGTGTTTTTTACGTGCATATCAGCATCAGCGCAAATCCAAATCAAGGGTACTGTTGTCTCAGCCAATGATTCTGAGCCAATGATCGGTGTGGCTATTCTTGAAGAAGGAACCAGCAACGGTCGTATTACCGATCTCAATGGTAATTACTCTATTCAGGTAAGTAACAGTAATGCTACCCTTACCGCTTCTTTTATAGGCTACAAAACACAGACTGTTAAAGTCAATGGCCGTAGCGTAATCAACTTTCGTTTGGAAGAAGATACACAAGTGCTTGATGAGGTTGTGGTTGTAGGTTATGGTGTTCAGCGCAAGAGTGACCTGACAGGTGCTGTTGCCTCGGTTAACTCTAAAGACCTTAAAGGCTTGGCAACAACCGATGCTGCCGCTGCCCTTCAAGGTAAAGCCGCAGGTATTCAAATCTTGAATTCATCAGGTGCTCCGGGTAGCGGTGCTGAAATCCGTGTACGTGGTTATTCCTCCAATTCCGGAAATATTGGTCCTCTCTTGATTGTGGATGGTTTGAAGGTTTCAAGCATCCAGTATCTTGATCCAGGCTTGATCGAGTCTATGGAAGTATTGAAAGATGCCGCATCCGCAGCAATCTATGGTTCTGAAGCAGGTAACGGTGTAGTACTTATCACAACCAAGAATGGGGGAGGAAAAGGTACCGGCAAGATCACATATAATGTACGTTATACCATGAACCAACTTGGACATGTTCCACAATTACTGAATGCGGAAGAATTCAAGGACTGGATGGGCATGCAAGGATATAACGTCGAGGCTGCCATGTCGGATGCTATTCGCGATTATAATTGGGATCAAAATACTGATACAAATTGGTTCGACGAGTTTATGGGAACTTCTTGGAGCAAGCAGCACTCTCTTTCATTCCAGGGTAGCAATGACAAAGGGCAGTATTTTGCAAACCTCACATACGTTAATCAAGATGGTATCGTAAAAGGCAAAAACGACTACTACGAACGCTTAACCGCTCAGATTAATGCTGATTATAAAATAAAACCCTGGTTGCAGGTAGGTACCAACACTTCTATAGAGAAATGGCGTAGAGGCAGCGTATCAGAATATGGTTACGGCTCTGCTTTTGAAATGCTTCTTGTAATGGATCCTCTGACTCCTACACACTGGACAGACCGCAGCCAATATCTCGCTGCCACAGGTTCTGTTTATGACGCAGTTCAGAATGGAACTTCTGCTACAAACTATCGTTTCTACGGCGATGATAGGGGTATGTATGCTACTTCATACTTTAATACAGAACTTGCCGGCGGCACTCCATTTGCACAGCGTGATAAGAATGCCAACAATAAAAATGGCGGTATCAATGTACATAGTACGTTCTTCGCAAACCTGACCCCATTCAAGGGCTTTACATTTACTTCTCGTTTTGGTACTCGCATTACTCAGGGCAATACTTACAGCTACGCAGAACCTTACTATATCACCGGTCGTGTAAGTGATACCAAGTACTCTATTAGCCAGACTACAAGCAACGGCCTATACTATCAGTGGGAAAACTTTGCCAACTACATGACTTCAATCGGCAAGCACAGCATTTCGGCAATGGCAGGTATGTCATACATCCAAAGCGAAAGTAACGGCACGACGGCAGGTGCGTCAGGTGAAGAATTGCTTTCTTCATACGAAGAAAATTTCCGTTACTTGGATTGTGTACTTGTATCAGATAAAGTTTCCCGTACATTCAGTGGAACACCGGGTAAGTCTTCAAGCATTTCATACTTCGGCCGTTTAGGATATACTTATGACGATCGCTATAGCCTGCAAGCCAATTTCCGTGCTGACGCATTCGATACCTCAAAACTTCCAGCAGATAAACGTTGGGGTTACTTCCCATCATTATCAGCAGGCTGGACACTCAGCAATGAAAAGTTCTTTAAAAATTTAGTTCCTGATAACATTGTTTCATTTGCCAAGCTGCGTGCATCTTGGGGGCGTAACGGTAATATCAACGTACTTAGCGGTTATAAATATTCTTCTTCTATTGCAACAGGTGGCCAGTGGTATCAATATAGCAACGGTACAACTGTTACAAATGGTTCTATGCCAAGCGGTTTGGCTAATCCTAACCTTACTTGGGAAACTTCCGATCAGTTGGACTTCGGTCTTGATTTACGTTTATTCAACGATGCTTTGACAATCAGCATGGACTACTATAAGAAAACTACCAAAGACCTTCTTGTAGACGCTCCATGTCTGCCTGAGACAGGTGTATCTTCACAGATGATCAATGCAGGTGAGGTACAGAACAAAGGTTTTGAGTTCGAAGCAACTTATAAAGGCAACATAGGCAGACTGAATTACTCAGTATCAGGCAACTTTGCAACATTGAAGAATGAAGTAACTTACCTTGATGATCGTATCACACGTATCTCCGGTGGAAGTATATCAGGTGCAAACAGTACTATATACACCAACTTCGAACAAGGTATGCCGGTATGGTATATGCGCGGTTACAAGTATGCAGGTAAGAACTCTGAAGGACAGCCTCTTTATCTTGACAAAGAAGGCAATGAGACATTAACTCCGGGTGATGAAGATCAATTCAATATAGGTAAAGGTATTCCTGATCTTACATACGGCATTACAATCAATCTTGAGTACAAGGGTTTCGACTTCTCGGTATTCGGTACAGGTACGGTAGGAAACGATGTCTACTACGGTATGTACCGCACAGGCTACAACAATATCTCCAAGCATTTCTACGATGAAGCCAAGAAAGGTAATATGCCCAGTCTTAACACAATTGCAGGTGATAAAATCTACTGGTCATCTTCTGCTCTTGTATTTGACGGATCATACTTCAAGATTAAGCAATTGCAATTAGGATACACATTGCCAAAGTCTATCACAAAAAAGGTATTTATAGAGAACCTTCGTGCTTACGTGTCACTTGATGACTTCTTCACATTTACATCTTATCCGGGTCTTGACCCTGAAATTGCTTCAAGAAGTGGTAATAATGTAGGTCTTGATGCCGGTGCATATCCTACAATGCGCAAGATGACATTTGGTCTTAATGTAACATTCTAAACCAACCATTAATACTGACGAAAATGAAAAAATATATATATTCGTTTGCGGTATGTGCCGCACTGTTCTGCACATCTTGCGATGAAAGTCGTTTGAACATCGAGCAGAAGGCTGTTAGCTCTACTGAAAACTTCTATAAAACCGATCAAGATGCTGTTGATGCTATGACTGCCGCTTATGCGCAGTTCCTTGACAATGTATGTTCGTCTGCCGGAATCTATCAGCCGCAGTTCACTTTACTCAATTATTCAGCAGATGATGTTTTCTCTGCCGGTACAAATTATGCTGACCACATGGATATGCGTGTATTCGATGAGTTCCGCTATGATACAGGCAACGCTCCTCTTAAAGAATTATATCAGCGTTACTATAAGTCTATTTATGCAAGTAACCTTGTAATAACATATGTAGATCCGGCCGCAAGTACGGTTATGGCCCGTTGTGTCGCAGAGGCTCGCGTATTACGCGCTTATTGTCACATGATGGCGGCTCTCACATTCCAGCGTCCTCCAAAAGTCGACAAACTGCTGGGTGCCGATGACAAACCTACAAATGTCGAAAGCCAGAAATCTCTGCTTGAGTGGTGCGCTTCCGAGTGTGAAGAAGCTGTAAATGATCTTGACTCACGTAAAGGTCCTAATGATGTAGAAGGTGCTTTTAAAGTAACAAAAGGTTTTGCATATTTCGTAGCGGGCAAGTCTGCCGTATTCGCCGGTGATATGGCTCGTGCAGAGAAGAATCTTAAGCCTTTGGTTGAATCTCCCAACTATGCACTTGTTCCGGGAAATCGTTTCCGTGACCTGTTCCATGTAGAGGGTAACGGCTGCGAAGAAAAAATCTTCGAGGCGAACTGCTTCGGTAACATTGATAAAGGTTTTTGGGGTAATATCCAACGTGGCCGTTGGATGACAAACAACGTATTGAACTGGCGTTATGACCGCTTAGGCTCTCGCGCATCCATCTGCGGCGCTAACGATGGTTGGGGCGGTGGTGCCATCAACTGGAAGTTTGCCGAAAAGATGTATCAAAATGACGGTGACGGTCCGCGTCGCAAAGCTACATTCCTCACTCCGGACGAATTCTTATACGACTCTAAACTCTGCGGTTGGGAAACGGATTTCGATGCTGACGGAAATGAGATGTCTCTTGCCGACAAGAAAAAAGATCCAAAACGGGGTATCAAGAGTACAGAAGGCCTGTTCGCACATGGTGTATATATGGAAGTCAAGAATATAGAATCTCCTAACGACCGCAATATGACTATTAGCGACACTCATAACTCTGCATCATTCCGTATCGCCAGATTGGGAGAAGCGTATCTGCTTTATGCAGAGGCTTGTCTTGAAACAGGTAATTTGGATGAAGGTAAAAAATATCTGAATGCTATTCAGAAACGTGCAGAAGCTCCTGAAACAGAACTCACAACTCAGACTCTTCGCGATGAAAAGCAGTACGAACTTTGGTTCGAGACTTGCCGTTTTCACGACATCGTTCGTTGGGGCATTGCTAAAGAGTGTCAGGATGCTGTCGTTGACCAGGTTCCGCAACTGTATGACGACTTCTTCATCCAAGGTACACCATACTATGGAAAAGAACATCATCTACGTGCTGAGTTGACTCATCCTTTATCAGTAGATCAAAATTTACCTGCAAGCTCTTATGGCTTCGTAAAGGGTAAACATGAATACTTCCCATTCCCAAAAGATGTTATAGACTTAAACAAAGAACTTCATCAGCTTAACGGATGGGCAAATAATTAAAGATTAGTTATTTATGCGAATCAGGGGCTGAATTTGATTTATAACGGTATAGGAATGAATAAGACTCACCACAGATTACACAGATTCACACAGATTTATTAATCTAATAATCAGTAAAATAGAATCTGTGTCAATCTGTGTAATCTGTGGTGAATTAATTCATAACTGAAAAGATATGAATCAATTCAACTCCTGATTCGCATGATTAATTATTTGATAAGTGAACCGATTACGAAAATGAATAGTATGAAATTAAAAGCAATCATTCTTTGTATGGGAGTAGTGGGATGCCTGATATTCACCTGTTGCGGGAAAAGTACCTCCTTTTCCCGCAACAGCCATCTGGCATTAAATGACTCTAACTACTTCGAAACACGCGGGTTGAACTTCTTCGTATTCAGCAACCTATACGATGCTACCTTCGATGATTCCAAGATCAGTGCCGTAGAAATCATTCATCACGGCATCCGCACCGCTACCAACGGAGATGTCCGCATGAATCCGACACCCGGACAATGGGACAAGTTGCCAAAGTTCGTCGAGCGTATACCGGATAAAGAACATAACCGGATCGACGTCATGCTGGAATATCCCGAATACAACTTCGAATACAAGTTGACAGGCGAAGCCCGTGACGGCGGTTTCTACCTTAGCGTAAACGTAGACAAACCTTTACCCGAAGCATTGCATGGCATAGCTGGACTGAATATGGAATTCATGCCCCCGGTCTTCTTCGGTCATTCCTACATAATAGACGGCAAGCACGGTCTGTTCCCCACTTCTCCGGCCGACTTTATGACTACCATCAACGGTGAAGTGGAACCCACTCCCATGGCCACCGGCAAACTGATAGACATTGCACCGGACGAACCGTTGAAACACATCACCATCCGCACCACCGATGACAATAACCTGTCATTGTTTGACGGAAGGAACAAACAACAGAACGGAAACTTCGTTGTGCGTACCCTGCTTCCGGCAGGAAAAACCGGCAAGATAGCCGAATGGTTTATCACAGCGGAGACCCAATCCGACTGGGTGCGCAAACCCGTAGTGAGCTACTCACAAGTAGGTTACCACCCTACACAAAAGAAAGTGGCCGTAGTGGAACTGGATAAAAATGACAAGCCACTCTCTACCGTCTCTTTATATAAGGTGTGTAGTGACGGCAGCCTCAGCAAAGCCCTGTCCGGCACTCCCAAAACCTGGGGAATGTACACACGCTACAATTACCTTCAATTTGATTTCTCCTCTGTCACAGAACCTGGCATCTACATGCTGGAATATGGCGACCAGCGCACAGCACCTTTCCCCATCGCAACAGATGTGTTTCAGAAAGCATGGTTCCCGACACTGGACGTATTCTTCCCTGTACAGATGGATCATATGTTTGTCCGCGAAGCCTATCGCGTATGGCATGGCGCCGCGCATCTGGATGATGCCCTGCAAGCTCCCGTCAACCGCATCCATTGGGACGGTTGGAGACAAGGACCGACCACCGGCAACAAGTACAAACCACTGGAGCATATCCCCGGCCTGAACGTCGGCGGATGGTTCGATGCAGGAGACTTCGATATCCAGACCGGATCACAACATGCCGTAGTACAGGCTTTCGCCCTTTTGTGGGAGAGTTTTGGGGTAAACCGCGATGAAACCACCATTAACCAAAAGACACGCTATACGGAAATACATGTACCCGACGGCAAACCCGATGTATTGCAACAGATTGAACACGGCGTTCTGCAATTAGTAGCGCAGGTGAATGCGATAGGCTATGCCATTCCGGGAATCAACGAGTCTCATTTATATCAGTACCGCCATTTGGGAGATGCGGTAAACAAGACAGATAACCTGGTTTATAACCCTCGCCTGGATAGTCTGCAAACCGACGGACGTACAAGTGGCACTCCCGATGACCGTTGGGCATTCACCAACCGGACACCGCACATGAATTATGGCACAGCCATTTCGCTGGCAGCCGCTTCGCGTGCATTGAAAGATTACAATCCGGAACTGAGCAAAGAAGCCCTGCGAGTGGCCCGCTTCATCTGGGACGACGAACACAACCGCCAGGCAAATCCCGAAGAACAAACGTATAGCGGACGATTCAGCAATCCTGAATTCATGAAATCCATCGAATGCAGAGCTGCTTTTGAGCTCTGGCGCTCAACGGACTATGAAGGTTACAAGACAAGAATGAACGAACTGCTCCCCACCCTTTTGGAACAATTCAACCGGAATGCCTCTGTCATTGCACAAATGATTCCTTTCATGGATAATGCGTTCAAGAAGCAAGTAAGGCCCCTGGTAGAAGCTTATGCCGGAGAACTTGCCGAAGTAGACAAAGAAAATCCGTATGGAGTAAGGATCAGCACTGCCGGATGGGCAGGCAACAGAAACATTGTTCAGGCGTGTATTACGAACTACCTGCTCCATCGTTCGTATCCCGAGCTGATAAACCCGGAATACATATACAGAGGATTGAACTATCTGTACGGTTGCCATCCGTGCCATAATCTGTCTTTTGTTTCGGGAGTAGGCGCACAGCCCAAAAAGGTAGCTTACGGGAGCAACCGGGCCGACTTCAGTTTCATCCCCGGAGGTGTGGTGCCGGGCATCAGGATATTGAAACCGGACTTCCCCGAGAACAGGGAGGACTATCCTTTTCTTTGGAGCGAGAATGAGTATGTAATAGATCTGGCAGCAAGCTACATCTACCTGGTGAATGCAGTCAACAGCCTGCTGAAATAAGGTCTCCGGTCCTCCATTTACAGGCCACTTGCATTTCATTTGTAGAACACTTGTGTTGAACAAACAGAACACTTGTGTCCTGCAAATGTAACACAAGTGTTACATAAATGCCCTACCAGCAAGAAAAGTCCTCCTCAAAAACAGTTTTATACCCCTCCTTAAGAGGGTTACATACTACTTTTGCGGTTATCATTAATATTTGAATAGTTTTTTTGAAAAGTATAAAAAGACGAACAATGAAAAGAAAGAAATTATCAAGAGCAATTATCAGGACGGGAAGCGCAATGATATTTTGTTCCATTATCACAGGGACGATGTGGGCGCAGGGAATACCCTCAGTTACCAATATTCCAAATGCCCAATATCCTATGGTGAACCCCGACCATACTGTGACTTTCAAAGTAAAAGCTCCCGATGCAAAGAGCGTACAAATCGTTCTCGACCGTCCCTACGAAATGCAAAAAGGACAGGACGGAACGTGGGAACTCACCTCTTCTCCGCAAGTGCCCGGTTTCCACTATTACTCGGTACAAATAGGAGGCTTGCAGGTAACTGACGCCTCAACCTATTCCTACTTCGGGATGAGCCGCCAGGCAAGTGCCTTCGAAGTGCCCGAGGAAAAAGTAGATTTCTACTTACCGCAGAAAGGGGTACCGCAAGGAGCACTCCGTTCCCGCAGATTCTACTCAAAAGTATGCGACGAATGGCGCAGAATGTACGTATATACCCCTGCCGAGTATGAGAAGAATCCGGATAAGCGTTACCCCGTCCTGTACTTGCAGCATGGAGGTGGCGAAGACGAAAGAGGTTGGCCCAACCAAGGATGTATCGGTGCCATCCTCGACAACCTGATAGCCAGCGGAAAAGCCAAACCGATGATTGTAGTGATGAACTGCGGATATGCCGTATATGCAGGAAACAAATATCCCGAACAACAGCCGAATGCCCGCTCATCGGTAGACGCATTCGTTGCCTTCGAAGACATGATGGTAAAAGATGTAATTCCACTTGTAGATTCGACTTACCGTACATTGACGGACAAAGAGAACCGTGCCATGGCGGGTTTGTCATGGGGAGGTAAACAAACTCTGGAAACCACCCTGCACCACCGGGATTTATTCTCTTACATCGGATCATTCAGCGGTGCATTGCCCATAGACAAAAATACGGATATAGACGCACTCTACGAAGGCGCTTTCAAAGATCCCGTCACATTCAATAAAGATTTCAAGTTCATCTGGCTGGGAATCGGTGAAGAAGAAGGTCCCAATGCCGAACTTCTGCATGCAGCACTAAGTAAGAAGGGAATCAACAGCCTATTCTATCAGTCACCCGGCACAGCTCACGAATGGCTCACCTGGCGGCGCTGTCTCTATCAATTTACACCTCTTATCTTTAAATAATCAGACTATGAAACTGAAATCCATCTTATATACAACTCTGATCGCTTCCCTGATTACCGGATGTGCACAGAAACCCAAAGAAAAAGAAGCAACTGCCCCGGTATCGGCATCGACCAATATCCTCGGTATCAGTTATCCGGTGGTAAATCCGGACTTATCAGTAACCGTCAGGGTAAATGCTCCCGATGCAGACTCGGTAAAACTGGACTTAATGAAGAAATATCCCATGACCAAGAATGCAGACGGTATTTGGGAAGTAACCTCCGATCCCCAAGTGCCCGGTTTCCACTATTATTTCCTGGAGATAGACGGGTGTTCCGTAGCCGATCCTTCCAGCGAATTGTTCTACGGATGTGGCCGGATGTCAAGCGGCATTGAAATTCCGGAGGAAGGAGTGGATTACTATTTGCCTCAGCACGTTCCACACGGTGAAATCCGCACACAGATGTACTACTCCGACATCACTCAGGCATGGAGAAAGTGCCTTGTATATACTCCGGCAGGTTATGACGAGAACAACACTCAGAAGTATCCCGTACTATATCTGCAACATGGTAGCGGAGAAGACGAAACCGGATGGTCCAACCAGGGAAAGGCAGACAACATTCTGGATAACCTGATTGCCAGCCAAAAAGCCGTTCCTATGCTGGTAGTCATGGACAGAGGATATGCTACAGACCCCAAAGAAAAAGAAACGGGACAAAAAGGCAGGTTCAACTTCAATACTTTTGAACGGGTGGTTATCAATGAACTGATACCCATGATTGATAAAAACTACCGTACTTTGCCCGACAGGGAACACCGTGCCATAGCCGGCTTGTCAATGGGAGGTTTCCAGGCTGTAAGCATCGGGCTGGCCCATTTAGATAAATTCGCCCATATCGGTGGATTCAGTGGCGGAGGAAGGATGAACAGCAATGAACTGAATACAGCCTACAACGGCGTTTTTGCTGACGCCGAAGCCTTCAATCAAAAAGTGAAAACACTGTATATCAGCCTGGGAACCGAAGAAGCCGCACGCTTTAAAAATGTAACGGAATTCCATGATGCACTGACTCAAGCAAACATCAACCATATCTATTACGAGTCTCCCGGTACAGCCCACGAATGGCTCACCTGGCGGCGTTCATTGCATCAATTTGCAGGCTTAATATTCAAATGATAATGCTTCAGATAATACAGATGTAGTTTTAACAATACTTGCAACAATGAAGATACTGTTTCACTTCACAATAGCTCTGCTCGTTCTTAGTCTGGCGGCCTGTAACCAGACTAAGAGCCCGGAACCGGTAAAGCAATATACATTTATCGGCGGCAAGGAAGGAGATAAGATAGACACCACTTCCTTTGACTCTTTGCAGTTAAGCGATCCCTTTATCCTGGCCGATGAAGAAACACAGATGTATTATCTGGTTGGAAGTGGCGGCAGTTTATGGAAAAGTACGAATCTAAAGATGTGGACAGGCCCCTATCAATACATTACTGTGGATACAACTTCCTGGATTGGAACCGCTCCAAGGATATGGGCCCCGGAGCTCCATAAATATAAAGGTAAATACTATTGTTTCGTCACCTTTACCAATCCCAAGATCATAGTAGACACTGTACCCAACAGATACAATGTGCAACGTCGTGCCACCCATATCCTTACATCCGACAAAGCAGCAGGTCCCTACCACCCCATCAGCGACACGGACTATCTGCCGGAAGACTGGTCTACACTCGACGGTAGTTTCTGGGAAGAAGACGGAGTGCCTTATATGGTCTTTTGTCACGAATGGATGCAAACCGTAAACGGAATGATCAACTACATCCAGCTTGCTCCGGACCTGTCAGAATCAATGGGAACCGCTACTACCCTTTTCAGAGCATCCGATGCCCCATGGCCAAGAGAAATGAAATCGATAGGTGAACTCACCTTCGGCATGGCGCTGGAAGGCTATGTGGCAGATGGTCCGTTCCTGTTCCGGACAGGTACGGGACGTTTAGGAATGTTGTGGTCCAGTTGGAGCAACAGCCGTTGTGCGCAGGGAGTGGCTTATTCCGGGTCGGGTAAACTTGCCGGCCCCTGGGTTCAGTGCAATGCTCCTCTGATACCTAATAATTCAGGGCATGGTATGTTATTCCGTACATTCGATGGAAAGTTGCTGATGTGCCTGCATCACCAAAGCCTCGACTCCGAGAACCCGGGTCCACGAAGACCCACACTGTTCGAAGCCGATATTTCAGGAGATGAAATTAAAATACTGGGGAGATATCATCCTTAGCAACCAAGAAATAAAAACATAATTTTATACCATGAAAACAACATTATTATGAAAAAGGTATTAGTAACCTGTGGTTTGTTATTCTCCCTATCGGGGTGGGGACAAACATTACCGTATCAGAATCCCGAGCTAAGTCCGGCAGAAAGAGCGAAGGATTTAGTGAAACGCTTGACTTTAGAAGAGAAAGCGCTCTTGATGTGTGATGATTCGGAAGCCATTCCACGCCTGGGAATAAAGAAATTCAATTGGTGGAGTGAGGCCCTTCACGGGGTAGCCAATCAGGGAAATGTAACAGTCTTCCCCGAACCGGTAGGAATGGCCGCTTCATTCAATGACAAACTGGTATTCGAAATCTTCAATGCAGTCTCCGATGAAATGCGTGCCAAGCACAACGAGCGCGTACGCAACGGACTGGAGGACGTCCGTTTCCACAGTCTCTCCGTCTGGACTCCCAACGTAAACATCTTCCGTGATCCCCGTTGGGGACGTGGTCAGGAAACTTACGGGGAAGATCCTTACCTGACTTCACAAATGGGTATTGCAGTGGTAAAAGGATTGCAGGGACCTGAAAATGAAAAGTATCGCAAACTACTTGCATGTGCCAAACATTATGCCGTACACAGCGGTCCGGAATGGAGCCGTCATACCGCCAATCTGAACAACGTCAGTCCCCGCGACTTGTGGGAAACTTACCTGCCTGCGTTCAAGGCACTGGTACAAAAAGCCGATGTACGCGAAGTGATGTGTGCCTACCAGCGCCTGGACGATGATCCTTGTTGTGGAAACACCCGTCTGCTTCAACAGATACTCCGTGATGAGTGGGGATTCAAATATCTCGTAGTCTCCGATTGTGGAGCCATTGCCGACTTCTGGACTTCCCACAAAAGTTCCTCCGATGCCGTACATGCAGCCGTCAAAGGAACCATGGCAGGTACAGATGTGGAATGTGGATACGGATATGCTTATCAGAAACTGCCGGAAGCCGTATCCAGAGGATTGATAACGGAAGAAGAAGTGGACAAACATGTGCTCCGCCTGATGGAAGGACGCTTTGAACTCGGAGAAATGGACGACCCGTCATTAGTGAACTGGACAAAAATACCGATGTCGGTAGTTAACTGTAAGGCTCACAAAGATTTGTCACTGAATATGTCACGCCAGACAATGACACTCTTACAGAACAAGAACAATGTATTGCCTTTAAGTAAATCCATCCGCAAGATTGCAGTTATCGGTCCTAACGCTGATGACAAACCTATGCTGTGGGGCAACTACAACGGAACTCCGAATCAGACCATTACCATCCTGGACGGCTTCAAAAGTAAACTGAAAAAGAATCAGATCGTCTACATGAAAGGCTGTGACCTGGTGAATGACCAAACATTGGAATCCTATCTTGACCAATGCAGCATAGATGGGAAACCCGGCATAAAAGCTACATTCTGGAACAATCCGGAACGCCAGGGAGAGCCTGTCTCTTCGCTCCGTACCACCCAGCCTATCAACGTGACTACATACGGATTACATACTTTCGGCCCGGGAGTGAATCTTGAAAAGTTCTCAGCCAAATACGAAACCGTATTAACCCCGAAGGAATCAGGCGAAATTCTCCTCAACCTCGAAGGTTGCAGTTACTTTGAATTATTGGTAAACGGCAAGTCGATGACTAAACACCGCACTTGGAGAACCACCGATACCCGCACCATGCTACAAGTGGAGAAAGGGAAAGAGTATAAGATAGAAATACTCTATGCACAAGTAGAAAACTGGGCTGCAAACCTGAAGTTCAACCTCGGCAAAGAATTCCCGATCAATTACAGTGAAAGCATTTCGAAACTTAAAGGCGTAGATATAGTGGTCTTCGTAGGCGGTATTTCGCCACAACTGGAAGGGGAAGAAATGCCTGTGAATATTCCCGGTTTCAAAGGGGGTGACCGTACGGATATAGAATTACCCGCCGTACAGCGAAACTTCCTGAAAGCTCTGAAAGATGCCGGTAAACAAGTAGTATTTGTCAATTGTTCCGGATCGTCTATGGCATTGCTGCCCGAAACGGAAAGTTGCGACGCTATTCTCCAGGCATGGTATGGAGGAGAACTGGGTGGATATGCTGTAGCCGACGTGCTGTTTGGTGATTATAACCCCTCCGGCAAACTGCCCGTCACTTTCTACAAAAGTACGAAACAACTTCCCGACTATGAGGATTACTCCATGAAAGGACGTACATACCGGTATATGTCCGACCCTCTGTTCCCATTTGGATTCGGATTAAGTTACACGGATTTCGCCGTAGGTACAGCCAGTTGCAACAAAGCCCAACTCCGTACAGATGAGTCACTGACCTTGACTGTACCGGTCTCCAACACAGGCAAGCGCTCTGGAACTGAAGTCGTACAGGTTTACATACGCAAAACAGATGATGCTGACGGACCATTAAAGTCCCTAAAAGCCTATGCACGTGTAGAACTCGCAGCAGGAGCCAAACAGGATGTCAAGATAGAGTTGCCATCCGAATCATTCGAATGTTTTGATCCTTCTACAAATACCATGCGTGTGGCACCGGGTGAATACGAGTTATTCTATGGAACGAGTTCCGCAGCCCGGGATCTGCAATCCGTCAAAGTCACTTTACGGGATAGTAATGAATTTGCTCACCACAGATTAACACAGATTCTCACAGAGTTTAATTAATTAAAAATCAGAGAAATAAAATTCTGTGAGAATCTGTGTTAATCTGTGGTGAATTGATTCATAACCCGATAGAAAGAAATTAATTCCGCCAACGGATTTTTATTTTATCTTTGTGTCCGGATAAAGAAATAACAGTCCGTACGCACTAAAAAACAATTAGCTTATGAAAAACAAAAGACTATTTTTATTATCCACATTTCTGGTAATAATAGGTACATTAAAAGCTCAGAACCCCATTATTACGGATCAGTTCACTGCCGATCCCACCGCCAAAGTTTTTGAAGGCAAGATGTATGTCTATCCTTCACATGACATTCCGAGCCCCATCGAGCGTCTGAAAGAATGGTTCTGTATGGCAGATTACCATGTTTTCTCGTCAGACAATCTGGTTGACTGGACAGACCACGGAGTGATCCTAAGCCAGGAAAATGTACCTTGGGTAGCTCCTGACTCCTATTCCATGTGGGCCCCCGAATGTGTATACAAGAATGGGAAATATTATTTCTACTTCCCATCCACCCCTAAAGGCGAAGGCAAACGCGGTTTCAGCATTGGAGTTGCCATAGCCGACAAGCCCTACGGCCCTTTCACCCCGCAGGCCACTCCCATTGAAGGAGTCAATGGCATCGACCCTTGCGTGCTCATTGATAAAGACGGGCAAGCCTACATATACTGGTCAGGCCGCGGAATGTCAGTAGCAAAATTGAAAGACAATATGCTTGAACTCGCCTCAGAACCCATTCAAATTCAAGGATTACCCGAAGGATTCAAAGAAGGACCTTTCGCCTTTGAACGCAACGGAAAATATTACTTCACATTCCCCTGGGTAAAGGAGAAAACGGAAGTTCTGGCTTATGCGATGGGAGACAATCCCATGGGTCCCTTTGAGTTCAAGGGTATCATTATGGATGAATCACCAACCGATTGCTGGACCAATCACCACTCATTGGTGGAATACAAAGACCAGTGGTACCTGTTCTATCACCACAACGATTACTCCCCCGAATTCGATAAAAACAGATCGGCACGGGTCGATTCCTTATTCTTCAACCCGGACGGCACTATCCAAAAAGTAACCCCTACCCTGCGCGGAGTGGGCATAACAGACGCCCGGAAAGAAATTCAACTGGATCGCTACAGCCGGTTAAGCAATCAGGGAGCAGCCATCGATTACCTGAACCAGGCAAACAAATTCGAAGGCTGGAAAACTTTATTGAGCAAAAACGGTGCATGGGTGCAGTACAACCGGGTGAACTTCGGAGAGAGTACTCCCCGGAAAGTGAAAGCAAGAGTAACCTCGAACAACGGAGGAACACTGCAAATACGTATAAACGGAACAAACGGTCCGGTTATCTCGGAAATAAAAGTTCCCAAAACCGATAAATGGACGAATATTGAATCCCCGGTTCGTTCCGCTCAGACCGGTATCCACGATTTATACGTGTCTCTAAAAGGAAGCGGTAAAGTTGAAATTGACTGGATCAGTTTTCAATAACTAAATCTCCATGCCGGATATGAAGTATACGAAGACAATAGCACTAATCACAACCCTGCTCTGCTTCCTGCAAGGGCAGGGTTTAGCGCTTGCCCAGGATAATCCAAACCAATACAATTACCTTTATCTTACTATCCGGAACGGATTATGCGACAACTCTATCCGAACCATACACAAAGATCACAACTCATTCATGTGGTTCGGAACCTCCAACGGGCTCGACCGTTACGATGGTTACGAACTGAAACACTACTCCACAGCTCCCAGGCAACCGTATCAGTTTATTGAAAGTAATTACATCAATGACATTGACGAAGACGACAACAACTATTTGTGGGTAGCTTCCGAAGCCGGCATCATGAGCATTGATCTCCTTCACGAAAATCTCAACTTCTATAAGGAATACTCCGGTAAGAACAATAATGTGCTTTACTCTCCCGTTCAGGCCCTGCTTGTCGACGATTTCAATAATCTCTGGGTAGGTAAAAGTGACGGACTGGCCTACATCATTCTGAACGAAGAAAGGCAGATAAAAGATATCCGGATATTGAAGAAAGATGTAGATATCAAAACCATCGTAAAACACGGTAGTGATATCTGGGCGGGAGGCGACAAGTGTTTATTGCATTTCACTCCTTCGGGCAAACAGGATTACAGCAATATCCCCGTAGTTACAAACTTAGATACTTCACAGTTAATCTTCAACCGCCTGTTTTCGTATGGTGACTATCTGTGGATCGGTACCCAAAGTGGCTTATACTGCTATAACACCCAGAATCAGTTCTGCATACTCTATCAGCATAATCCCAATAATCCTCACAGCATTTCCTCCAACTTCATCACAGATATTGATAAAAACTCATCAGGCGACATCATTATCGGAACCAGAAACGGAGTGAACATATACCAGCGAAATGACCAATTCGTTACTTTCAGCAGAGGTATACAAGCCCGGTCCCTGAATGATAATATCGTCAACCGGATATTTGTTGATAAGAATGATAATATCTGGGTAGGGACCGACTTCGGCGGAATTAATATCATGGCGCCGCAACGCATAACTTTCAATTATTCACTGCAAGGGTATGAGAAAGGAGTGCCCAACATCATCAGCACAGTGCTCGAAGACAAAGAAGGAAACATCCTGGCAGGAATTGTAGATGGCGGACTTGCCATTAAGAGAAAAGGTGCTGACTCCTTTTCGCTCTTCAAACACAACCCGGGAGATCCGCGCTCACTGGCTCACAACAACATCTCGGATATCATTCAGGATCTGCACGGCAATTACTGGATATCAACAATAGGCGGAGGGCTGGATAAACTGGATAAAAACAATCTGTCACATCCCGTATTCGAACATTACAACAGTTTGAATTCCTCCCTGACCTCCGATGACATCCATGACATAGCCCTGGACTCTGCCCGGAATGCATTGTGGATATGCAGTGGCAGCCATATCAATACACTCGATTTCTCTACGGGAGCCATCAACCGGCTAAAGTTCTACACCCAGTCCAAGGAACCCGTTCATAACATGAATACAATCTTCATCGACTCACAGTCAAGATTATGGATTGGTGGAAACGGCGTGTACGTCATCGACCTGGAAAATTCCAGGAATACCTACGAATGTATATACTATCAGCACAAACTGGATGATCCCGAAAGCAAAATCAATGAAAAGATCACTTGTATATTCGAAACTAAAAAGGGAGAGATTTATCTGGGTAGCCTCGGAAATGGCATCTACCTGTTGGAAGACAACGGTAACAACGAAAAATATACCTTCAAGAACTATGCTGTGCGCTGCGGTCTTTCGGACACCAGCATCTCGAACATTCTGGACGATGAGAACGGGAACTTATGGATCAGTACCCTAAAAGGCATTTACTTCTTCGATATCAATACAAAACGGGCCTTCAAGTTCGACGAAGGAGACGGGTTGCTGGTACCCCAATTCTATAAAAGATCCGGCTGTAAGACCATCAATCACAATATGTTGCTGGGAACTATCGATGGTTTCGTAACATTCAGCCCGCTGGTAAACCTGCCCAAGCAAAAGCAGCGGACGATAACCCTCACCAGCGTTGTCTGCAACGGCAGCCAGCTGATACCTTATCTGAACAGCGACAATCTGCCCGTAAGTATCTCAACAACCAAGGAACTGCATTTATATCCACCACAGAATTCCTTTGAAATCACATTCAGCTGCCTGGATTATATCGAACAGGAAAAGGTGTTCTACTTCCATCGCATTCATGAACTGGAGGAGCACTGGAACACAGGATTGGTAAAGAGAAACGCCAAGTACACCAACCTGCCGCCGGGAAAATATACGCTGGAAATACGATGCACCAACCACGACAACACCTGGTCTACCGAAGCCACCTGTCTCAGCATTATTGTACATCCCCCATTCTATAAAACAGGATGGTTCTACTCACTTATCGCTATATTGATAGTGTCCATTCTGCTTTATATCATCTATTGGTATAATGCAAGGCAACAACATATCCAGAAACTTCTGAAAGAAAAGATAGAAAGCATGTCCGAGCAGATGGAGGCTATCAACAAAGAGAAGCTATCCTATTTCACCAACCTCGCACATGAGTTTAAGACACCCCTAACCCTGATACAAGGACCGGCAAGCCAGCTTGTCAGGCAAACTACCGATCCCAAAGAAAAAGAGGACTTACAGATTATCAACCGGAACGCTCAATACCTGCTTTCACTGGTCAACCAACTGATTGACTTGCGCAAGATCGATACCCAGAACTTAACGCTCAATTACTCTCAATTCAACTTCAGCAAGTTCCTGAACACAACAATAACCGACTTTTCCAACCTGATGAAAGAACGAAACATCAGCTTTGAAAAGATATACCGCCTGAAGAGTGACCATATCTATTCTGATAAGGAAAACCTGCATAAGATACTGTTCAATCTATTATCCAACGCCATCAAGCATACTCCCGATAAAGGAAAAATCACATTGCATGCCAACCAATTCATCGACAAATCGAACAAACTCATGCAGTTTATCTCCGTCACCAACAGTGGCAGCATAATAGCTCCTGACGAAATAGACAAAATATTCAACCGTTTCTACCGGATACCCGAACAGAACAAATATACAAACTACGGACAGAGCAGTACGGGCATCGGACTTCACATCGTAAAAGAGCTTATCAACCTATTAGACGGAACGATTAAAGTCAAGAGTTCGGAAAAAGAAGGTGTATCTTTCAGATTATATTTCCCCATTACGCTGGCGGACGCAGCGGAGAATGAAATTCATGAGGAATATAAAGAGCCCGTACCCGTTGAAGACAAAATCGAGCCGTTCATTCCTATAGACAGGAGCAAGCCGACTTTGTTATTGGTAGAAGACAATCCCGACATGCGTCATTATATCAAGAATATGCTGAAAGAAAAATACAATATCGCTGAAGCAAACAACGGTGAGCAAGGCTATAAGACAGCCCAGAATATCGTGCCCGATTTTATTGTATCCGATCTAATGATGCCCGTATGCGATGGTTCCGACTTCTGCAAAAGACTGCGCGAGGACAAGCTTTTAAGTCACATTCCTTTCCTGCTTCTCACGGCAAATTCAAGTGAGACTGCCCGGATAGAAAGCTATGAAAACGGAGTAGACGGATATATCACCAAGCCTTTCGAACAATCCGTATTATTAGCCCACATAGACTCCATCTTGAAGAACAGGGATTTGCGTCAGAAGAAATTCGTAGAACAAGACTTGAATCCTATCCTGCTGGAAGTGGGACAATCCGACCAGCAGTTCATGAACGAAGTTATGAATATTCTGGAAAAGAACTATGCTGATCCTCAATTCGGTGTAAAGGATCTGACAGAAAGGCTGAACATCAGTTATACAGTGATTTATAAGAAATTCGTATCACTCACCGGACTTCCGCCGGTACGTTTCATCCAATTATACAGGCTACAGATTGCCAAGAAAATATTAGAGAGTAGCACCAATAACATCATTGTATCAGAAATAGCCTACCGGGTGGGATTTAATGACCCCAAGTACTTCACCCGTTGCTTTGTGAAACAATATAAGCAAACGCCCAGTTCATTCTTCAAGTAGCACGACCTTAGAATCAGGTTTATTTACAGCACATTGCGGAAGGTTTCTATTTTATAACTATCAGATCGCCTTCCGCAAACCCAACTGTTATATGTTTCACTTGAAAAAGACTTATTACTTTCAGTTCTTTCTTTAACTCTTTCAGAACTTCCACCAGGCCGTTCAGTACTTCCTCCCACGGGATTTCGCTGGAAAGTTGCAAAGCATCACAGTTCCTTTCTCTCGGATCGAAATCTTCTTCACAAGCCCAGTCATCATTTTCCGCGTCATATTGTTTAGAGCCTGTCAGTTCGAGTGTATAGCAGCTCTGCCCATTTTCTTCGACAGCTTCCCACAAGTTGAAGTTCAATGCAATGATGTCATTAGGCAGGGTTTCGTATTCAGCAATGAACAAAAGCCACTGTTTTACAATGGCTTTTACTTTCTGTTTATCAAATACCTCCATAGGGGTACAGCAAGTCTGAAAGTCCGGTTTACTTTCATCGTTCCCCAATATGGAGAATAGTTTTTTCAAAATATTACTCATTCTTAATCAATTCAAAAGTGTAGCTTCCTAACTCAATGACATCATTAATATGATATGACTACAAAGATAATGACAAATTATAAATAAATAGTATCTTTGTTACCATACCATATTAATAACCTTTTAGTTGAGGAAAATGTTTTGCATGGCATGATTAAACATCAAATGATTCATTCTTTTAGGTCTACCGACTTCTTTCCCCTACATATATCCCCTTTTCAGAAACAGCACTTACCCGGAAACAGCCATATACAACACCACCGCGAATATTCCCCGTTATTGACGATGGCGACGGAGTGTATGCACCGCCATCCGTACGGAACTGCTTCAACATCTGGTCGAAAACATCATAGCAACTCCTGGAGATGGTCTGTGCCCACACGTATACAGAATCGCTCGAATGGTCATAACCCCATCCATTAGGATAGCCAAAAGCATTTTCACCGTCATCTACGGCAAAGTCTACGACATTCTCCTGCAAGTGTTCATCACTTAAAATGGAATATCGCCAATATGAACCCGCACCAAACAAAGCATTAGGTTTCGAGAACGTAGAGTGAGTATACGACCATGGAAAGAAAGAAAGTAAATAATAATTTTCTCCCGGAGGATTAATGAAACTGATACAAGGTGCAAAAGTTTCTCCCTTCTCACCAAGATCCACTTTAGTTACTTTAAGATCAGTAATAATAAGATTCGCTTCCATTTTCTGTGTATCCGATTCAAAATGCTTACCGTTATAGTATATATCTAATGAATAGGAATGGCCTTCAATACCATATAGTTTAGTAGTCACATACACCCCACCAGCAGAATTCTGAGAGACGCTATTTATATGTTCCGTCTCTTTACGCTTTTTATCATAATTATAATAGTCATAATACACATGATTTTCAAAACGAGGTTTCACATATTGAAGCGTATCCCTGATACCCTCCGTAACATCTGTAATCACAATTACCGCATCATCTATTCCTTCGTAATTATAATAATCACCCCCTGTAATTGCAGCAGGCCTGGTAAGATGAAAGAAATAGGGCGGACGCTCATTAGTTACAGTCCCTTCAAAAACAATTGCATCCGAAACATAGCCCGACAAATCCACATCAAACACTTTCTCACAGCCCGACATAAACAAGCCTAAAAGAACACACAAAATATAAGAAGCCGACTTTATCATAACTATCAAAATTTAAATGTATAAGTTAAAGAAGGCACAATGCCGTAAAGATATAATTTATACATAAGAGGCTGTGCAATGGAAAAGTTTCCATTACGCCCCGCATAAATGGAAAAAACATTTTCTCTGTTATATGCATTAATGATTGAAAGAGAAAGACTCCGATTCTTCCACCTATATGTTGTAGAGAAATCCAATTGGTGAAATGCCGGAGCACGATACCCGTTTCTACCGGAATAGATATAGAATACAGAGTGATGGAAATAATATTTTCCTACCGGCAACGTCAGGTTCATCCCCGAAGCATAAGAAAAAGTAGATGACAGTGACCAATGAGAACCAATATTCCAGTTCAAAAACAGTTTTAAATTATGCGGACGATCATATATCGGCTTGTATTCCTTCCCATTGATATTATTTCTTGCACGCGAAAGTGTATAACTAAGCCATCCAGTCAGGGCACCCTGATTCTTTGAAAAATACAACTCCAGTCCAGTTCCTTTAGCAGTGCCGCTCTCTACTTCCTTTTCAATCCGGTCATTCTGGAATATATTGGCATTTTCCACATAGTCCACCACATGACGCATTTTCCGGATGTAAGCTTCTACTGACAAAGTATACTCTCTGTGCGGAAAGTTATACTCGTAACCCAATGCTACCTGTCTCATAACAGATGGCTCCAATAACGCATTGGCAGGTATCCACATGTCCGAAGGGATTCCTACCGAGGAATTTGAGAGCATATGTATGCTTTGTGCCGCCTGTGTATAAGAGACAGTTATACGATTGGAAGGATTAAGAGTATAGGATAACTCTGCTCGCGGTTCGGGAACAACATACGTTTTTGCTCCATACGAGGAAGATGAAGGAGCACACAAAACAGATAAACGGACTCCGGCATTCAACTGGAAACGGGAAAGGAACTTATATTCACCCTCTGCATAGAGAGCTATATCCCACAAGGTCTTTTTGGGCAGGCGGGAAGGGACCACATTCGATTCATCGCCATACTTTTCTACCGAACCGGGCATAGTAGTAAAGAAGTGCGCACTTACTCCTGTCTTCAAACTCAAAGAGTTATTCAAGTGTGTTTCCCAGTCAGACTTCAACTGATAAGACTGCATATCCGATTTCCAAAGATATTGTAATCCGTCTGCCAAAGATTTATACCTATAATAATAATTACTGAAAACAGCACTTGTATTTATGTTAGTTCTATCATTCAGAATATGGTTCCATCTCACTGTAGCAGTGGCATTTCCCCAGTCCATACCATATCCCTTGATCAATTTATTGAAAACAGTATGGTCGCCTCCACTATACAACGAAAAGAAAAGCCGGTTACGATCATTCAATGCTGTATTCACCTTAGCATTGACATCATAAAACCACATCTGTGGCTTAGAGGCCAGATCACCACCTAATAAGCCAAGTGTGACTCCCGGATAACCGAATCTGCCTGAAACCAAATAAGAACCTTTCTTCAAAGGACCTTCCAGCAATACTTTAGAGGCAATCAATCCCAGACTTGCACTTCGTTTGCGCTCTTTACTATTACCTTCGCGCATACGGACATCAATAACCGATGAAGATCGGCCGCCATATTTCAATGGAAAATAGGACTTATACAGGTCCACCTTTTGAATGGCGTCATTATTAAATACAGAGAAAAAGGATAAAACATGAGTAGGGTTATAGACCACAGCCTCATCCAGCAAGACCAGATTCCCCCACTGATTACTTCCTCTCACTGAAATATTGTTAGCCCCCTCATTGCCACTCTGCACTCCCGGCAAAAATTGCAAAGTCTTTATTAAATCGGGCTCTCCTCCTACAACAGGCAGGGCTTGTATCTTCTGTGCATCCAACATAAATTGTCCGCTATGTTTTCGGGCCCCCAGTACTTCAACTCCTTTCAGCAAATAGTCATTAGGCTGCAAAGCTATATCGACAACCGCATTGTCCGATAGTTGCAATGTATCCGACCATGTTGTATAGCCCAACATAGAACACTGAAGCACACACCTACCTGTATGGAGGGTAATGGAATAGAGCCCGTATGCATTAGTAGCCATACCTGTACTTGAATTCATTTCCAATACATTGGCATCCGAGAGGGTCTCCCCTGTTTTTGCATCCGTCACACGCCCCCGTACTATCACTCGTTGGGCAAAGGCAGTATGCAGACAGAAAAAGAGAAAAAATAAATAAACAGATAAGCCTTTCATTAGTTTTGTAATTCTTTATCTAAGAGTTTAGTCAGTTCTTCATAAGAATTCGTAATATAAACCAAGCGATTATTAATTATAATGGTAGGAGTGGCAAAAAGTCCACGTTCCATCAACTTATCAATAGTATGGTTTACCTTATCATAAGTTTCGGCGGACAGCACATCTTGCTTATATGCGGCAACATCCAACCCTAAATCCCGGGCAAGGTCAAAGATATATGCAGAGTCAGGCAAAGCATCATAGGAGAATATGGCATCATGAAACTCCCAGAATTTACCATATTTACCAGCCGCTTCACAAGCCAATGATGCAAGATTCGGTTCGTCGGCAAAATTAATAAAGCCAAATTTCACCCGATCATGGTACTTATCATAAATACGTTTCAACGTTTTCTCAAATTCAGCACAACGTTTGCAATTGAAATCTGATGCCACTATCAAATGAGTAGTAGCATCAAGATTTCCTCTATATTGAACGCATAAATCGGCTACAACACAATTGGGCTGTTTAGGAGGGTATATATACCGCTTGATTTGTGCTCTATTAAATAGTGAGTCTGCCAAATGCCGGACTAAAACACTACGCACTCTGTTTTTAGGCAACAGATCCGCCATGTACTCCCCTGCTGAATCTCCCATAATACTATCAATATAAGCATTCAAGAACTCATCAGTAAGTACCCCCCGATCAAGAGCCTCATACTCTATCAATTTTTGCTTGATTAAGTCGTCCAAGGCTCTTATCTTTATCTCATAAGCCATATTCAATAAATCGAAAGTCTCTTGTGTTGTCACCTGAGACAATTCGGAAGCATAAAGTTTATGCCCGTTTATTTCAGCTACAACTTCCTCATTTCTTTTAGAACAAGAGAAGAGTAACACAGCCAACACTAATAATACATATTTCATTTAATTAGCCATAACCATTCCAGGATGATATCTATTCTTATTTTTAAAATAGGAAAGATCTGTACTGAATGTCAAACTATACCAAGTATTCTTTCCGGTATTCAAACCATATTCTCCATAGAAATGATCTGATAATAAATCTGCAGTAAAAGTATTTCCGGTATATAATTTAGCCCAGTTTTTATTACTTGAGTCTTCATCATCAAAATGAATTTTCCCCATTGTTGCAAGAGGAGAACCACAAATTACTCCATAAGTTATCCGACTCTTAGGCCCCAAACTCCCACTTGCAATTGTACTCGGTACTCCCAATACATCAGGAAAGGCCCAAGCTAAAACAGCATTATCATCTATCTTGGTATAGCCATTAGAAATATCACTTTTTTCATCATAATCAGGATTTGCACTTACCACCCTATTATCAGTATGTTTATCATCACAGTCATGATAACGAGCTACTATTTTCATCCAAGGATGATTGAAGCTAAACCCCGGCCTGTAATAGTTTATATGATTAACAAGGAATACACCTCCCGGATAATATTGACTTGCTTCCGTTAAACAAAATTTTAAACGGACATTACCATTGCTATCAATGTATGAATCTCCTATCAAACCCTCCGATTTAGAATTCTGCTTCGTATCTTCCGCATCAATATTAACTTCCAACTCCGTATAGACACCACACGAACCAATCTTAAAAACTCCTACGACATCATTAGAAGCACTGTAAACAGTTCGCATCACTTTCTCTTTTGCAATAGATGTACGATTCATCAACTCAGTCACGTAATCATCCATAAGTTTCTGGATAGTCTCTTCATCCGCAACTGTTTCAATCTTGGCAGTATCGGCGTTTTCTTCCATTGACCTGGTTGATACTTCATAATCCGCAGCAGCTTTAGCCAACTCCATATCATTCTCTAATAAATCATAACTGTTACTGCATGAGTAGCATGTCAACACTCCTAAAAGAGTGAATAATAAATGTTTTTTCATGTCTTTGAATGGTTAAGCTACACCATAAGCTCTAAATTAAATAAGTCAAATAGTGAAATCTCCGTATAGAATCACCTCTCCAATAGTTATCTCCAAACGATAATTTCCTTCTCCTTCTAATAGTCCTGCCATATTCAGTACAATATTATCTGAAACCCCATATAGTTCAGAATAAATTACTTCATTGGTTGAAAGATTAGTCACGGAAATAAAAGTATCATCGGAGCAGTTCTCAAAATTAAGTAATAGCAATTCATTGCTAAGATCTAAATAAGCGGAAGCAAATAAATCAGCTGAGCGTAATGTTCCGTCAGAAGTAGTACTCTTCTTCAGTACAATACTCTTTCCAGACTCTTGTACAGTTGCAGCCCCATTTACAAACGATAATAGAAATAAAAACAGTAATAAAGTTTTCGCTCTCATAAGTATATGATATAAATTATTGTTGCAAATAACTTAATCATTTACATAAGAACAAAAAAACATGAAGTAACAATGGTAACAATAAATATAAAACAACAGTAACAATGGTAACAAATCACACGCTAAATCATTAGTTTTCAGCAACCAAATATTCGTTCAAACAGTTCAATATCCATTTTATTCTTAATGCGGCTTTTTCTCATTTTTATCGCATCCGGAGTAGAGTTCATTATGTCCCAAATGACATCTTTGGAGGTATTCAGAAGAATTAAAATACAATATAATAAATCGTCGTTCGTCAAAGCTGTGCAACGCTCCTTAAACCCGGTCATCACATCTATAAAGGTTCTTCGAATATCATTGATAATCTTCATTCTATAATTAGCAACTAACGAAATACGTTTTTTAGGAGACGAATTTTCAAGTTCATATAGCTTTTTATAACCATTAGTTGTTTTGAACAAAGAAATGCAAATCGCCAACCGCTCTTCTTCCAACTTGTATAATTCTAGCTCCTTATCTTCAGCTATAGCGTCAGGCTCTTCATTCAGCAACATAACCTCAGTACGATTCTTCGTTAATTGCTGTTGCAAGGATACGTATTTCTTTTGTCGAATCCTGTCACGCCACATGTATAGTACAACCAAAATAAAAACTAAACACAAAAATATTACAACTAAAATCACAACTATCTGCTGATTTTTAACAGACAATTTATACTTATGCAATTCAATCAAATGATTATCCATCAGTTTATCAATCTCTGCACGATCATTCATTATTTGAATCGAATCATAAAAGATTATAAAGGAATCAGCATATAAAGTAGATTTTTCCCAATCTCCCACTCTTTTACTCTCCTGAAAAAGAGAATGATAAGATGATGTCTTGGCATATATATTAGATGACCTTGCTCCTATACTCCAATAATAAACAGCAGAATCTTTCTTATTCATACTATTCATTATATCACCCTTAACAGAGCAAGCCGCAGTATAACCCTCACCTTCGGATAAATAAACCAAGGCTCTTGATATACAAGTATCAGCATCTACAAATTTATTTTGTTCATTATAAAGAGTAGCCATATTTTTATACACAGTCGAAACCATGGCTGAATTATTCAAAGAAAGAGCTATGGGTAATGCCTTTTTGTAATAATAGTACGTACTGTCCCATTGGTGTCCCAATAAAAAAGCATTTGCTATATTCTTAAGATTATAACATGTGCGCAAAGAATCTCGTCCTACGCACAGGGCATACGCTTCTTTATACATAGATAAGGCAGTCTTATTCAGATCCTGTTCGCTATAGCAATCTCCTAAATGGCTATATATCATAGATAAAAACATAGGATCTTTCCCTTCAGGCATTATATCTACAGCCTTCAAATAAAAATCAATAGCTGCCGGAAGTTTTCTCTGTTCCAAATAAACACAACCCAGATAGAAATAAGACTTCGCAAGTCGCTCCTGATCCTTTTTGCTTCCATAATAGTCTATTGCCAGACTTATTAAGGAATCATTCTGTAGTAATATATAGTTCTTATACCTTGCCTGTGTTAACAACAAACAGTACAAAGCTTGATTTCCTTTCTTTATTTTCTGCGGATCAGGTATTTGTTCAAGCAGATAAAGTGAACTGTCAGGACGCGACTGCATCAAAGAGTCAGCTGCCAGTAAAATAGAATTAGCAAAATGAGAGTCATTCCCGCATGAATAAAGTAAAGATATTATTGTTAATAGAAAAAAATGTAAGAGCTTTTTCATGGTAGTTAGTTTTATCGTTCTAGATTCACAAATATAATAACAAATCATAAGAATCTGTTTAAATATAAATGAAATAAAATCTTAAGAAGATTTCCGCATCTGCCTAAGTCTTACTTTATTTGAAGTGACAAAACTAATAATAAAGATGTATCAGACAGATTTAACGGAAACCAAGTGGCAATATATGACAAAAGTGTTAAACCTGCAAGTAAGAAAGCAAAAATATGATTTGCGTATGATCTGGAATGCCATTTTTTATTTAGTCAAAACCGGTTGCCAGTGGCGTATGTTGCCTAAAGACCTTCCCAAATGGGAATCTGTTTACTATTATTATAGAAATCAGAGAAGTTTAGTTGTAAGCGTCATTGAATCCCATTTCCGGAAGAAGACTCAATGATGCCCAGAGAGAGAGCGTTATCTCTTTTTCTTCCAAATATAGATATGTGCCCCTGCCGTTGCATATAGGCGACTGGCATCCATCTTGCCGGTATATAGTTCATCCATTGCGGTTTGCAGCTCATCATTGTCAACTTTCGGTTTTCCGATTTCACCTCCCACAAGGCCAGCATCCACACTTAAGCCTATTACTGAACTTAAACGATATTCAAGCCCCACCGTAAAGTTTCCGCCCAAAGCATTGGCTGTAGCATTAATTTTACCTAAACCATCTGCTTTAAGGGTTTCTTTATAACGTAACCATCCCCATCCTACTGCACCGTAAATGGTTAACTTCTCCCCTAAAACCCATCGCCCGGTGAACTGAGGAGCAATATACAATAATCGTCCTACGTCTTTCATCTCCATCGTTTGAAAACCGTCAGTGAGAGACATTGTCTCTTTGGCGCGAAACTGCTGCACCAACACTCCCCACATAACGAGACATTCCCACTCTCCAATCAAGTCCTGTGGACATATACGAAGAACCCTCAACCTCTTCTGTGGAGACAATATGCCCTACACCTACACCCCCAAAAACGTAACCGATAGGTTGTTTATTCCAGTCCGTACCCTTACGTGGCTGTGAGTTTACTTCCTTTTTGGATTGCGTCAGACTTTTGTTTATCTCCTGAGCATGAAGAGAGAATGCTCCCAAAATGCTGATTACTAATAGAATGATTTGTTTTTTCATATTTTATGTATTAGTTTAATGTTTTATTCGTTATGGATGCTTTTTCATTATAAGGAGGCCACATTTTTATATTACGCATAGCGGGAGTGGGAGGATAATAGATATCATGTTTTAAAAGTTTCATATCTTTTAGCGTCAAATCATATCGTTGTAAAATATTATAGTTACGACTTATTTCCTCCCAAGAATATTTTGCAAGCGTATCAGTATCAAAAATAAATATGCGTATCGTATCATTAGACATTCTAAAAATCTCTTCTGCAGTAATTGAGCCAGGTACTATAAACAAATTTGCTGATTTTTTTTCTACGGTTGTAAATCCATAATTATATTGGGATGTAGCATCATAGTCTTGATAGGCAGGTACTAAAGTATCTTGGATACCCAGATACCACATGTTTAAACACACATCTATTTCTCTATCCGATTGATTATACACCTCGAAGCCAAATTCATGCGTATTTGGGTCGCAGGAAGAACATCCTAACAATATTATTAGTAATTTATTTATCAATTTCATATTTCTAATATTTAAAGTTATAATTTATAGCTTGCGGATAAGAAGTCGTTTTTGGGGGTTCATCCCACATTATCCCATAATGTTTCTCGAAGTATTTCTTTGCCTTTTTACTTGCATTCATTTAAGTCATGGGAAGGATAAGTCTTATTGCCAATTGTTACATAACTTTTATCTTACTCGATGATTATTATTCACACTCATCACAGTTGCACATCAGAAAAGTTTAGTTGTAAGCATCATTGAATCCCATTTCCGGAAGAAGACTCAATGATGCCCAGACAGAGAGCATTATCTCTTTTTCTTCCAGATATAAATATGTGCCCCTACCGTTGCATATAGGCGACTGGCATCCATTTTACCGGTATATAGTTCATTCACTGCGGCTTGCAGCTCATCATTGTCAACTTTCGGTTTTCCGATTTCGCCTCCCACAAGTCCGGCATCCACACTTAAGCCTATTACTGAACTTAAACAATATTCAAGCCCTACCGTAAAGTTTCCGCCCAAAGCATTGGCCGTAGCATTAATTTTGCCTAAGCCATCTGCTTTAAGGGTTTCTTTATAACGTAACCATCCCCATCCTACTGCACCGTAAATGGTTAACTTCTCCCCTAAAACCCATCGCCCGGTGAACTGAGGAGCAATATACAATAATCGTCCTACGTCTTTCATCTCCATCGTTTGAAAACCGTCAGTGAGAGACATTGTCTCTTTGGCGCGAAACTGCTGCACCAACACTCCCCACATAACGAGACATTCCCACTCTCCAATCAAGTCCTGTGGACATATACGAAGAACCCTCAACCTCTTCTGTGGAGACAATATGCCCTACACCTACACCCCCAAAAACGTAACCGATAGGTTGTTTATTCCAGTCCGTACCCTTACGTGGCTGTGAGTTTACTTCCTTTTTGGATTGCGTCAGACTTTTGTTTATCTCCTGAGCATGAAGAGAGAATACTCCCAGGATGCTGATTGCTAATAGAATGATTTGTTTTTTCATATTTTATGTATTAGTTTAATATTTCATTTGCTATGGATACTTTCAAAAAAGGGATAATCCTACTTACTATAAGGAGGCCACATTCTGATATCACGCATGGTGGAAATAGGTGGATAGTACAAGCAGTCATTTAAGTACCTCAAATCTTCAACACTGACATCATATCGCTGCAAAATATTATAATTCTTCTGAATTATATTCCAATCATACATATTTACTGTATCGGTAGCTAATATAAAAATACGCATCGTATCAATACCCAAGTACTCAAATATTTTATTCCAACCTGCCATTTTTCCTACCCCACCCATATTGTATAGTGTTCCTTTAGGTATTTTGTAAAGAAGATTAAGAGTATCTATATCTGGAAGTAGCGTATCCATATCTGCCTTGGTTTGTATTCCCCCCAACAATACGGATATATCCTGTGCTGATTCGTTGTATAAGGATAGCCGTTCTCCGCCTTTTTCAAGGCAACTATCGCAAGAACCCAGTAACAATAAGCATAATACAGATTTTAATATTTTCTTTCTCATACTGTTTAGTATTTTAAGTTAGTACTTGCCGGTGTGTAAGTTGGATTTTCATTTTCATCCCATGGCACATCATAATATTTTTGGAAATATTCTTTTCCTCTTCTGCTTGCATCCATCTCATACCATTTTAAAGAATGTGTATCATATTCTTTACCAGGTATATCCTTTGATTTGATTATACTTAAAAGACTGCGAGCACCCACACTGATCATATAACCCCACCCGTATTCTTGGCTTTGTAGGTAATGTCCATATTCATGCATATAAAGCTGTTCTTGTTCAGGAGCAAATTTTCCATCTTTATCCTTAGGCATAGTTCCTGTATCGTTGATATTGATATAATTTCCTAAAGTCACGCCATTTTTTTTAGAAGATCCTTCATTAACCACAAAAGTAGCCCCACCTCGATACCCGACATCATCCACCTGACCGCCCCAATTACGACCTATCGAATAAGCCTCGCCTACAATTGTTTGCGGAAGTTGCCAAGTAAAACGGCTTAACAATTCCCAGGATTGTCCCCAAAAGCTCTTATGTTTATCTGCCGTAAATAAACCTCCATATATCTTTACCTCATTTTTGAAAGTACTCCATATTGTTTTTATAATATTTTTCTTTTGGAAAATAGCTTTCCAAAAACCTGCAAATATTGAAAAGAAGAACTCTCCATCTTCATCAATATACCTTAATGGATTATTCAAACAATAAGAATACCTATTATAATTCTGGCTCAAATATGGATCTTGCAACTGTGGATCAGGAGACAGGAATCTGCCTATAACCGGATCATAAAGCCTTGCATTCATATTAATTAAACCAAAAGCTGTCAGATGCTCATGCCCGGTATAACCTCTGCCCAAGAATAACGTAGGTTCTGTGCCAACCGCATATAAAGCTTGGTTAGCAGGATTCCTCAACCTCCCCCATGCATCATAACTTAACTCCTGCTTCAGCCCACCCGAAGAATTAACGATATGAGTTATACTGCCCAGATAATCCTTGCATAGATAGTAAACAGCCCAAGCCCCTGAACCTTCTTTCACATACACTGCTGCCGCTGAATATGCATCGCCGCCAAGGTACAGAATTTCTTTTGAACCCGCAACTCCTGTTTCAAATTCATATTGATTTCCCCAATAATATTTATTGAGTTGGACTTGATTGTTCTTCTTCAGATTCATTTTGACCCTATTACCTTCCCCATTATATGTAAATGTTGCTACATAACCATTTTCAGTAATAGTCTCCGGCCTTCTTAAAGCATTATAGGTAATCTGTTGTTCCCGAAGTGGAACTTCCGTACCATAAGGAGTAATCGAAACTATCGCATAAGGTTTCTCATCATTATACACAAAAGCTCCTACATTAGATATATTGGTTATATTTCCATTGTTACTGTAAGCAGCCGTTTTTCCGGCAAAACTTGTCAATCTGTTCAGATTGTCATAACTAAAGCTCTCCTGAATGTTCCTCACATTGTCTTTTCTCCAGTTCAGATTGCCCGTCTTAGCGTTAAAGTTATATCCGGAATTCTGAATAACAGTAGAACCGTTTTTAACTACTCTACCCGTTGGAATCCCGTTTGCATCATAAGAATATGTACGGGTCAGAATACCAGTGCTTACACCGGTCGTTAATCCTAATGAGTTTTCAGCAGTTAACTTCCAGATAGATGTCGAGCTATTAAGTTTCACTTCCGAAAGATTACCATAGGAATATGTATAGTTTTCAGTCACAATACTGCCGACATTAGAAGCATACGCCAAGTCTGATATACGCCCACTGGTGTAAGTAAATGTTTTTTTGAGCCATTTTCCATCCACATTCGTTTCTTTCATGGTCTTTAGCCTCATCAAAGCATCATAAGTATAGGTTTTAGACGTCCCGTTTGAACTTACCTCAGATTCTATGAGATTATCAGCATTATAGTTGTAGTTTATGGTCTGTCCGGCAACCTCCTTTTTTGTCAAACGATGAAAATTATCATAAGTTTTCTTCGTAGTATTTCCATTGGCAGCAGTTTCCAGAACACCATTCCCCATAGCGTCATACTCATATTCGATTAATCCGAAACTTGGGTCATTCATCGTAATTCGTCTGCCAAAATCATCATACCCGAATGTAGTTGTAATCTGTCCCGGAGCAACTACACTATTCATCTGACCGTCGGGTCTATAATCATAAGTAGTGGTACCTGCAGGGTCGGTAACTGATATTATATTTCCAGAAGCATCCTGTTTTTCTGTTTTTGAAACACCATCTACCACCGAAGTTACGCTTGTATTAGAGTATGAAAAAGTGTCCTCCTTACCGGATGCATATTTTAATGATATGATCCTATCATTAGAATCATAAGTATATGTATTCCATAGCGCAGGAGTAGCTCCCTTGAACGGCACGGAAACTTTAGCCAACCTCCCTCTCTCGTCATACACATTATCAGTATAAATATAATTCCCGTCAAAGCGTTGTTTTCCACTTCTTACTTCCCTCCCTAAAGCATCATGATAAGTCCGGGAAGTCGGAGCACCTGTAGCAGAAACGGTAGTAAGCGTTAAAGCTGAGGCCGGAGCCGTAGCCCAAGAATATGAAGTAGTTTCTACAGAACCATCCAAGGCGACGGTTTTTACTTTTCTACCTAAATCATCATATTCGAACGTAGTTTCCTGTCCTTTATGATTTTTTACAGAGTAAAGTAATCCCTTTGAATTGTACGCATACGTACTCACAAATTTCAAAGGATCTGTTTTCTTTATGACCCTCCCATAAGAATCGTATTCATACAACGTATTTAACGCAGTAGTAGCTCCATACTCTGTCAGAAGTTCCTGAGTAACCAGCCCATCTTTATATGAACGATTGACTTGAGAAGCTGATTTCCCGTTTACATAATTCACTGTAACAATCGGGAGCTGATTATTATCAAATACAGGTATGTAGTTTCTGCCGACCCATGTTAAACCATCTTTTGTTTTAGTGGTTACCTGATCATATAACAGTCCTATTCTATAAGTCGTGCCATTGTCTATGTTCTGATAAGAGTTATCGGTTGTTATCGTGAGACCATCGCTATAAACAGATGTTTCTTTCGTTACATTGCTATAAACATCATAGACACAACTGGAATTTACTGTCACGTTTTTCAACTTATCTTTTTCTACCTTGCTGCTCGAAATCATTCTGACTACCTTATTTGATAAGGTAACCATATGAAAGTTATAAGACGATTCCGCCGTTGGAGTGACCACTTGAGTAATGAACCCGAACTTCATGGGATCAAAAGTCTGTTCAGTCTGAATTCCCCTGTTATTGTCATATATCCTAACTTTCCTGAACCCACAGAAGCCTAAGCCTTGACGATGCGCAACAGCATCATTATAATAATACGATACAGAAGATATGTATTTGCCATTATAAATAGAGTATGCATTACTCACCATATTAACGTCTATATACAGCTTATTATATGGAAAACCCACACTATAGTCAGATGTCGTCCAATACATATTGCCATTAGTAAGATTTTCATAATCAAATTTCTCAATTACCCCATAACTGTTAATCATGCCGGTCAGCATTCTTCCCCGGGCATCATTACGTGTAAAGGAAATTGGAGTGACAGTGGCATCTTTAATACTTAGTAATTGGCTGGTCCTACAACTATAACCATCTCCTATAGTTCCTGTTATAAAATGAGAATCAGAATCTACAGTCACTTTTGCAGATTCGGCCACAGTATTCAGTTTACCGTTCTGGTTGAGATATACACTGATTTGAGTTCCCGATTTTACAGCTAAATCGGGAAGTTTATCACCATTCAGATCATGAAACAGAAACTGATAATTGGTATCGGAATTAGATAAAAACTCAAATGTGCTACTTACAAAGCCATTGCCGGTTGCCAATAAAGCAGTCCAAGTTTTATACGTACTATTATAGTGAGTTACCGGATAAGAAATGGGTCTGATACACGGAGTGGTAAATTCAAAAGCCTTATCGCTATCAACCTTACCACCATTATTAGGGAGGAAGGGATCCCTTATTATCGGATCATCAATAATCTCACCTCTACAGCCACTACATTCACCACAAGGGCGTTTTTTCATTTCAATCCAGTAATCATTCTTCTTCGGACCTAAAAGAAAATCGGTGAGCCCATCACCGTTAATATCTTCAACCAACAATTCTCTTTTGGAAGCACCCGATATATCTGTGCTCTTAATGCCGCTTGTATATGCAATCTGCACAAAAGCACCTCCCTGATATGAGTAAATATAAGTTCCACTTCCGTTTATGAGGCAAATGTCCGTTCTCCCGTCCCCGTTATAGTCGACAGCAAAAAGCGCATCTTTAAAATAATCAAATAAGAATGGAGTTTGATCATATATCTTAGTCCTCACTTCCAGATTAAACATAGTGGTTCTTGACCATGTCCTGGTTTCCCCCTTCGGAAGTTTGTTACCCGAAACGGCAACCAATTCCATCTTCCCATCTCCATTGAAATCTCCGGTAATGAATAATCTGGGAACAGCACTTTGCCTGCTGCCTTCTGCAAATGTTCCTTCTAATAAGAAGGATGCATTCCGGGCTGTCATATTCTTATCATAGGTAGTAATATCTACTTTGGCGCTGTTCTGATCATGCAACCAATAATTAATTCTAACCAGTTCATCATTTCCATCGCCATCTATATCAACAGGATATAATTTCTGGAATCCATTACCTGCCTGAATCTTTACCGGTGAACAGAGGTAATCTCCGAGATTCTTATAAACCAACAGATTCTGTGCAGGATCATATTTACTTCCATACTGGTAATTTCCTTTTTTATCATAAGCGGTTATACCATAAGATTCAAAATTAGGATAGGCAACGAGTCCCTCACTCCGGGTAAGAGAATTAAACTTACCCTTATGCAGGATAAGATCAGGAGCCTTACTGTTAGCAAAATAAGTTTCAAGAAAAGCCGTGCTTGTCTGGAAACGACTTTCGTCAGACTCACCTCCATAATAGAACATCAGCGGATTAACTTCTTTGCCATTCGATTTAAGACTGAGTTTAGACAAGAAACTATATATACTTGTGTCATAACTCAGCGTATAAGTACTAAGAAGCATTGATGATTGATAATATGTATCTATCTTCGACAATAACTTACTATCCTTCATCAGCCGCCCCGCTATATAAGAAGATTGAACATCGCTTCTTGTCTGATAGGTAAACTTTACAGCACCATATTGAGTAGAATTGCTGCCATATTTGATCTCGGTGACATAATAGACGTTATTATCCAACAGATAAGTAAAATCAATATAGTCTCCGAATGCATCTACACTTTTAGTAATCGGGTAAGTAATTTGTGCCGATGTATTGGTGGAATATCCAAGAGTTACTTTCTTTCCATCCGGATACCAAACATCAAAATAGTATTTTCCTGATGGTGCATAAAATGTAACTTTCACATTGCCGTGCTCTGTCTGATAATCGATTTGAGAAGACGTTTCTGATATCTTAATAAGCCGACTCCCATCTAATGAATAGGCAGAATTCTTATCTAAACTAGCCGGTTTTGCATTGCTTCCATCATAATAATAGTTTGAATTACAAATAGATATATAGGATAATCCTCCTATACACCACCCGTATCCGGCAATACTATTCCCCATCAGACTATTATAAGATAAGGCAAGAGCGGGTTGGTGTCCGTTTTTCCCTCCATATATTTCAATAGGTACACTGTATGTGAGTGAGCCATTTTCTATTCTCGATTGAATAGGTATTTCACCTACTGCTTTTGCCCGGTCTATCTCTACCGTGCTTGGCAATTCGGGCAGGGATGGAGGCGCCGGCAAAAGAGGATCTAACGGTTCTAACGGTTCAAACGGATCTAATGGTTTCAACGGGGGCTTCAAGAGAGGGGCGTCTAACGAAAGAACTTCACTTCGGACGGCACTGTCTTCCGACGACAACTCATTGACTTCTGTCACGATTTTATACAGTCCGTCTTCATCAGCTTCTTGCATGAATTCATCTTTTAATGGATCTATAACAAGAGAATCCCGGCCTACTGAGATTTGGGCATATCCTGATAAGGTACATAACAGTACCAAGATAAAAAATATTCTTCTCTTCATAATAGCGTATTAGCTTTAGGTTATTCTTTAATTATTTTCCAACTACTGGTATTACCATTATAGACTATCTGCATGATATACATCCCCGGAGTTCGATCAGATATATCTACCGCATTGGACTGAGATATACTGCCCCATTGTTGCAGCAATGTCCCGGTAAGATCATAGAGAGATATTCGGGCATTCTCAAACTTCTCAACTCCTGAAATATCAACTTTGAGCATACCACGGGTAGGGTTGGGATAAATTGTCACCTTAGTTTCCGAAAGTTTTTCTTCATATATGGAAGGCTCTACTTCATCATCGCTCAAGACTCCCCTTGTCTGAACCACAATTTCCTTTTGACGAGTCAACCGATTACCGGCGCTGTCATAGGTATATTTGATTTTGTTTTGGGCGTATGCATCAGCAGCAGCCCACATAGATAAAACCACGAATAGCAGAAATATGGCAACTATCCGTTTAGATGTTTGAATTCTTAAAAGTAGAAATGTTGTTTTCATGTGATATAAGATTTTATTGACGCTTCAAATAACCACAACTTTCACATAAAAACAAAATATTATATGGTAACAGTGGTAACAGCCGTAATTTTTCGACCACTCATGATTAAATATCCTACTGAACGGGAAAATTTAAAAGTAGCATCTCAGTCCACCTTGAATTCCCAAACGATTTACTCCATGACGTTCACTATCAATCACAATTACCGCAGAACTGAAGTCATCAGGGCGAGTGAGAGAAGCTCGCCACCATTCCACACCCAGTCCCAGCCCTATCACTCTATTCAACATATACTCTACTCCCCAACTTAGTTCGGCTGCTATCCCCGAGAATCGGTCTCTGCCTGCACCATTCCAGGCATACCCAAAACTCACAGTTCCTCTGATTATCCATTTCTCATCAATCTTCTGACAATAAACTAAGGAAGGAGCCACATATCCCAATGTCACAGTTTCTTCAGGAAAATCAGTGCTGAAAGCTGCACACTCCAGTCCGAATCCATAACCCTTTTTACCAACCCAGTTGTACGCCACTTTATACTCCGGACCTCCTTTCCACTTGTAAGTGCCCGAACGCATTTCTACCCTGCTCGTTATCCAACCATAACCCAAATTGACAATGAACGTATTTCTCGGAGTTCGCATAGCTTTCTCCTGTTCTTTTTCCTTTTCCTTCATTCCGGCCACATCTTCAAGCGTAATACCAATGCTCTTCTCTTGTCCCCAAATACTTACATTCAAGTAAAACAAGGCAAACGTCAACAATATATATTTCATAATCTTCATCTAACAGTTTTTTAATATCTCATTAGTAAATTGGTCTTCACAAGAAATTCTATGATTACAGCAGCCGATTCTTTCTCTTTCTCTGGGAGAGCGTTATACTCTTGCGAATACTCTGGATAATTCAGCAAAATAGTCCTCATATTATTTTTGGTAATAAGTTTCACTTCCTTATCGTCAGACTCTATCAGATAACAAGCCTTATTTTTCAGTTGCTTAGATGCTACGATCGCCCCACCTATAGCACCAAAAAGTATGCCGGCGGTGACAGCTTCACTCGTCTGTTCCTTGCCAATCTTAGTGCTGATGAAACAAATCCTACCGGTACCAAAACGAAAACCAGGCGCATACCAGTTGCCAAACTTACATCCCTGATACCTTAACTGGCGGCAGTTTACATACAAGGTATCCTGATGTATGATATACTTTACATCTTTCTTTAATAACTTATCCGTCTCCTTATTACTTGTCTCTGGTTTAAAATCAGCACCTCCATTCCAAAATCTCTTACTTTTAGACCTGGATTCAATAGTGAGATTCTCCAATGCAGTAAACTTTCCATCCATGTAATCGGAAAATGAAAGAGCATATCTGCTCTGAGCAAACGAAGTGGCTGCAAATAACAGAAACATAAAACATAAGATGTATTTATTCCGTATCATAAAACTTGTATTTAAGTATAAAAATTTTTAGTTCGAGGTTCTCCGAAATGATCCCCAATAATATATTGGGCTGAATGGAGTACAGTTTATTTCCACAAGTTAAAACAGTAACCTACATGAAGTTCCATCCCGAAATTATGGGGAGACCTCGTTATTTTGTTTTCACCGAAAACATCCTCGAACATATTTTTAAGAAATTCCTTACTGACGGGAAGAAGACCGTACTCCACTGCGCCACCAACAAAAAAAGATTTGTACTTGAAATCTACTCCGACACTCAATCCGATGTCCAATCGCTTCAAACCACTATCTCTATTAAAAGTTTCTAAATGAAAACCTCGATGAACAGCTAAGTTCCTAATTTCTTCCGGAACAAGACCACTACCACTCCAATGAGGATCTCGTTTCATTTCACCGTCAATATTTCCTCCAATACCATAAGCGACGTACGGTCCTGCACTTATTTGTAAACCACAATCCGTATTCAAGGGTAGGTATGTCCCTATTTTCACTGGAAGCTGAAGATAGACGGCGCTCATTTTAGACTTTTTCGTCTCATAGAGCAAAACTGTCTCTCCTTCGTATTGGCGAGTTTCTAATGCATCTTCATCAATGGAACTTTTCCTGTTCAAGAGTTGGAGACCTGTCTGTAATGACCAGGCACGAGCTAAAGGGAACTCCACCCCAACCCCGAAACGGTATCCGAAGTCAGCCTTATAATTTTTATCCTTTGTGATGCCACTGAAACCGGCACCACCTTGTACACTGACTTTTACTTGTGAGTAACAGAAAGAGGTTGTTAGACCCAAAAGTAGAACTAATAAAACGTGCTTTTTCATATTCATATCAGAATTATTGGATTGCTTAAAATACAAATAACAAAATAAACCCTAATACTCTATCCAGACGGATCTATCATCCGGCTGAATAGGTATTTCATAATCTATTTCTTCTTAAACTGCTGCTTCGCTTGTTTAAGATGTTTCATATAATTTTCCCAATCTTGCTCATTACACCAAAACCATTTTTCTTTCAATATCCAAAAATACTCTAATTGGGGCTTAGACAACATCGGCATAAATGAAACTTTTGTAGAAGAGGAGTTGACTATTTTATAATATTCTCCAGAATATTTCTTAGTTGTAAGACGAGAGTATTCTAAAGCACTTAATGTGTTTTTATCCACTATTTTATACCACTCCTCATAACTACGTTCCCAACCATAGTGTGGATCATAATCACAAATCATTTGTACTTTTATTGTATCTCCACAAATCACATAACTTCCACAATCGACAGAATTGTAGAATTTCTTTGCGCATTTTGAGTAAGAATTTTCTATGACTTCATCCATATACGAACTGTACTCCGGAGAATCAGATTCACTTAAATGATAATATGTCCCTATTACCATACCGTTATTATAAAATATCAATGCATCATAATATCCATTTATGTTAATCAAGGTGTCAAGGCCAGTATATGCATTTGCATAACAGTTAGTGAATGCATTCTTTATATGTTTAGGAATGCTACAGCATGATAACGTTAAACATATACATGCAAATATTGCCAATCGTATTTTTTCCATATTAAATATCTTTTTATTTTCTTCGTTCAGCTGGATGTGTCATCCAGCTGTTTTTTTGATAATAAGAATTTTGAATTCGCTTCTTACTTATCGTCGATCAACTACCTTTTGCAAACGAGTCTATTTCTTCTTAAACTGCTGCTTCGCTTGTTTAAGATGTTTCATATAATTTTCCCAATCTTGCTCATTGCACCAGAACCATTTTCTTTTAAGCAAGTTATCGTTCGGTTGAGGAATTTTCACACTAACAGGAACAAACCGAAGAGTATCGCCGATGTCAGAAGGGTAACTTTTGGAAAGTTCTCTTTCTCTTTCAATAGTTGTGTTATTGAAATCATTTATACACAGCATCGTATTTTTATCGATGATTTTATACCATTTTTCCATTCCGCTTCCAGCATCATTAAGAGATTGAGTTTCTCGTATATACTGTATCTTTAATGTGTCTCCATAGATTCTATAAATTCCTATGAAATACATGGAAGTAAAACGTTCTTCTGAAAATTCTTTCAGTTTTTGCAACTCAAGATGGTCACGTTCAGGATAATACCCTTCAACAACCAGTCCATTCTTATAGAAGAATGTACGCCGATTATAATAACCGTCGGTATTAATAAGGGTATCAATCCCTGTATACACATCTGCATAACAGTAAGTAAATGCTTTTTTAACATCATTAGGAATCCCTCTGCAGGATGACAGAGCACACAATGCACATAAAATAAATATTACTTTTTTCATATTGAATACATTTTTATTTTCCCCATAAACTCAAAGGATTATAATAGCCCGAGTAGAAATAACCACCCGTCTTAAAGTTATCATAATTCAGGTAAAAATTCTGGTTCCCAAAACCAGTTCGTCCGTGAATTCCATTCTGCTGCAAGTCTTGGAACACTTTATGGCTATATCCAATGCGCATAATTTGATTTCCTCTTCTATATCCAATCCATACAGGAGCAGAAAATACTTGTCCATTTTTCCAAGTACTATAGCCTTTATTTCTATTTTTACCCCATATTGGACTGCGTGCATTTTCATCTTGTTGTTTTTCGCTATCTGTCTTTCCATCATTTGTATAGATATAAGACCCAAATGAAAAATTTCCAATACTCAGTTCAAACGCATTTGTTCTCCATCTGTCACCATCTCCTCCTAAAGATATCATGTCATTTTGCAACGCAAAAGAACCACCTTTCCAATATGCTGTTATATTAGCGACTCTTTGTGCATTCGATTTTCCGTCCGGTCCTTGAGTCTTGCCATAATAAGTCAAACCATATCCGACTCCAACGCCATTATAGGTTGCAGAAGCATTCCATCCCCAATGATTATCACCCACTCCAACACCAGCACCAATGCTAAAGTCTCCATCGGAATAGCCTATACCGGCATTAATGCCCGCCGTAAAACCTGTAGTGCCAAATCCTATTCCCGGCGATACTGATAAACCAAAATTATTTCCTATAGGTACGTTCATAGAGGGCATAAATGAATTAATCGTACTACTTCCAGCTGAATATGCGGAATAAAGCAAGGGAGAAGTTCCAGCCTCTTTAACCCCACTCGTATATCCAACACCCCACATTGCACCTGTAAGCACACCATTACCAAGTGCTTCCCATCCCCAATTACCACTGGTAAGTCCATGACTTACATAGCCAAAAACAAAGCCTAATCCTCCAACTAACCAATTCCATTCCCCACTCGGGTCCGTATATATTAACGGATTATTCAAGCAATAAGTATATCGATTGAAATTTTGTGAGAAATCAGGCATCTGAACAAACGGATCAGGACTCAAGAAACGAGCCAGTAACGGATCGTACATACGACCGTTCATGTCTATCAGCTTAAACTCGTCCAGATGTTCATGTCCCGTATAGCCACGGTGGAACTTGAAGGTATTATTAGCTACCGTACGTCTGCCCCAAACATCATACGAAGCCTTGAAAACCTCAGTACCCGCATTATCAGTCAACTTTACAATACTACCCAAATGGTCTTTATGCGCATAATAAATCTTGTCCGACTGGCCGGATTGTTTTACATAAACAGCTACTAATCCGTTATTACCGCCAAGATAATACAATTGCTTCGTCACACCGCCTTCAGTGACCGTCTCATAATCGCCTGCATAGACTATCGTACGCGTGACGGCATTGTTAGTCTTCAACGTAGATTTCCAACGCTGCCGGTCAGGTCCATACGTGATGTTTAGCAAATAATTGTTCGAACCGACCGCTTCACTGATGGAGGAGACTTTATCAAATGCAGTATACGCAATAGCCTGGTTATTCTCGGAAATCAGACCACCGGTATTGTCAACAGCACTTACCGCATGTGGTTTGTCATAACTGTATGAGCCCAAACCTGTTTTGGAAGCGATATTACCATTGGCATGATAACCCATGTTCATGACTGTAGAACTAGCTTGCTTCACAACAGTCAAACGATCTGCGCTGTCATAAGTGAAGGTTTCCGTTTGCCCAATCATACCCGTACGCGAAGTAAGATTGCCTGTAGCGCCATTAAACACATAGTTCATATTGTGCAGTGACGTAGTGCCTTTCATCGTTTTCAGGTTACTAAGTAAACCTTGCGAATTGCAGGTTTCGGTAGAAATCAATGTACCGCCAAGTTTGGTAGTAGTAACCGTTCCTGTAACTCCCGTCAGCTCCCAAATAGACTGTGTACCCGCCAGTACTTGTTGCAAATTACCATAAGCATCATAACTACGATTTACAGCTAGAGCTCCCGGATAAGTTATTCGGCTCAATTGGCCCACCGCATTGTAATCATAGGTAAACTCCAGCAATCCGGAATTATCCACCTGACGCTTTTCGGTGGAAATCCGCCCATATTTATCATACGTATAAACAATATAGCTATCACCGGTCTGCTCCTTTATTAGACGTAGCAAGTCATTACCCGAAGTTCCATAGGAGTAGGTAGTGGTAACCTCATCCAGAACAGAAGTTTTCAGACGTCCTAAAGGATCATAAGTATTCGTTGTCGTTTTGTTCTTGCTATCAACCTGAGTTTTCAAACGTCCGGCAGCATCATAAGTATAGGTTATGCTACCTGCATTAGGGTCAACCAATGTCTTCTGATTACCGGTATCATAATAAGTCATGGTAAAGTCAGCTCCCCCAGTCGTAATTTTTTTAGGCTTACCCAGTGAAGCATAAGTATAGGTTATACTTGACACCGGATCAGTGACAGACTTCACGTTACCCCAAGCATCATAAGTTTTGGTATAAGTCCTTCCATTTGTAGTAGTCGACACACTACGGTTACCATAAGTATACGACACACTTTGTCCGGTACTGCTCGTTTGTGTCAGGATTCTTCCTCGCCCGTCGTAGGTATAGTCTTCTGTTGTAACAAGATTACCAGTCTGGACCTGCTCACGGATCACCTGTCCCTTAACGTCATAAGTCATGGTTTTCTTGATTCTTACATCCTTGGCGCCGATGGTTTCCATCAACACTTCCCGTTCCTGATTATCATACCATGTTATCACCCAAGGCTGCCCTGTTCCCTGTGTCAAAGTAAAGAAACACTGGGTAGGTCTACCACGTTTCCAACCGGTTTCATACTCCATTCTTCTTCCATCCGGCAGGATCGTTTTTTCCCTGTTCCCCCATCCGTCATAAAAGTGCTTTGTAATCAACCTATTAGATGAATCGCTTAGATCTGTTTCCGTCAGCACATTTCCCCATATATCATAAGTATAATCCTTTATAGCCGATGAAGGCGAGGTATGAGTCCCGGCAACAAAACGCTTCGAGAAATCGTAAGTATAATACTGAGTAAGCGCGGTTATGCCTGTACCACTGTTTGTAGAACTAAGCACATTACCCCACGTATCGTATGTATATTCGGTAGTTAATGGCAAGGAAGAACCATAATTTTCGATAACCTTCTTTTTATATCCTATAGCTTCGTCATACACAATGGATGTTTTCTGTGTAAAAGTGGATGCATCATCCGTGTGTCTCTGCGTTCGCGTTATCAACCGGGGTCTATAGGATTTGCCGGCTAAAATGTAGTTGCCATATTGCACAGTCTTATACATATTGTCACCAAAGTCCGCCTTTTCCTCTGTCATATAGCCATAAGAAGAACTGAACTGTCGGGTTGTTGTAACAATATTACCATCAAGGTCTTTTTCCGTAGTAACAGAAGGATAGGCAAAATACTTTTTAGAGCCTTTATCTACAATAACCATTGTGGTATTGCTTTCAGCAGTTTTACTGTCTATGGTGGTTTTACTATAAGTAGAGGAAGGGATATAAAAAGACGTATTCCATGAACTGACTCCCGATTCATTCACCGTACCCAGCAGGGCATTCTCAGCTTTCATAAAGCTTATTCCCAGTAACCCTTTTCCCTGTTGGTGAACCTTCAACCCGCCATATTGGTAATTGGTTATCATATTAGCGGCTACTCCATTGCTATTGAGGGTAGTAGTCTTTACAACATGCAAAGGCATTATACAATCCAGCATAGGATAAACGCTTCCACTACCTTTAGTATAAATACCTCCATTGACAAGCGAAGCGTAATTAATTATAGTTTTACTACCATAGTCACCAATAATACTAGCTACTTTACCTGTTCCGGCATTATAGCTACTATTCTGATAAATATTCCAGGTAGGGTTAACATTAGCGTCGGTAGAGTTATAACAATTATAGCCATAATTCATTAATTCAACTTGTCCGTCGCCATTAAAATCGCCCAGCACATGGAGAGCCATAAGAGCGTCCTCACTTTTATTAGAAGTGGCGGAAGCTACCTGACTAAGCAAGCGCCCCGTTGAACGCATCCAATAAGTATATGTTTTTTTGAATTCACCCCAAGAGCCAAGGATATCACTCTTCTTTTTATGCATGGCTTTAGTTATCACCACATCTGACTTACCGTCAAAGTCGAAATCATAAACATAGCAATCGAACTTATTATCATCTTTTTCCGTAAAATCCTCATCATAGATGTCCAATATACATGCCTGTGATTTTGTGAAAGTACCATCGCCATTATTCAGAGCAAAATACCACTTACTGTCACCGGTAGCGTTCATTAAAAGATCCATTAATCCATCACCATTAAAATCTCCGGAACGAATCATCCAGACATTACCAATATTAGTTCCGGTTGTTTTTTTAGCGTCTGAAAAGATAATTCCGGTTAATCCGCCTCCTTGATTCCAAAAGATTGTATACCCACCATTATATATCAGCAACATATCTTGCAGACCATTGCCATTAAGATCGGAAACAAAAACTTTCTTCGGCTTAGAAGACAAGGTAAGATTTATTGTGGTACGATAAATGGTAGTCCCGGAGTTATGTCCTATAATTTCACCCGGATATTTGTTAGAGGTATGCCCTTTTTCTAAAAAGACAATCTCTCCTTTTCCATCATTATTAAAATCACCGGTAGCATAAACCGGCATTTCACTACTACGCTGCAAGTTGTATCCAAAAATTCCCTGTACTGTATTCCCGTAAATAGCAAAACCTATTTGCTTCCAATAGTCATTAATACTTGCATGGGGTATCACAAATTCATTGAGACCATCTCCATCAAAATCAATGACAGAAGAACCTGCTTTATATTCCTTCCAATCCTCCATTTGAAATTCCGATCCAAGAGTGTATTGTCTTCCGGGAAGGAAATTAATGTTTCCATCAGCATCCCGCGAAGCCCAATAGACATAAGCATACGTATTATACGACCATGCCCCTGGTCCTGTCTGAATCTTCCCTCGAAAGACCCCTACTAAATCCGCCAGCCCATCACCATTAAAATCACCGGAGGTAAACTGTTGATCTCCAAAGGACATAGCATTCCCGGACATATTCACTACAGGAAAGACAGACGGCATATTGAATTGGGGAGAAATAACAGATTGCTGGAAAGAGGGTAAGGGCAGCCATTGCAAATAGACAGGTTTAAGGGCCTCTCCTGCACTATTCTTTTTCCTAACGTTTGCCAGACGTGAGAACTGGGTACCGGAACCATCGCTTGTGGTACTATAAGTCAATTCATAAATAAGATAAATACTAGTAAATGCTTTACCTGTTATAGTTTTTAAACGGTAGCCCATTTTCCCCTTTACACCTTCTATAATGAAAGGTTGCGGATCGGGGCGAGATTCATAATCAAAAGTGATTGTGTTATAATGACCTGTAATCCCGTTCTTATTCTTCCCGTAAGAGATACTTTTAGGGTATATAGTATAATCCCAAACATTGTAGGTGTAAGTCATGTAGTTTCCCCAAGTATCTTCCACTCTATCCACATACCAGGCATAGATTCTCGGTGAACTACCCACCGTATAACTTTGCCTCGCTTCGGCGGTATTTCCATAATAATAAACCAAACCATCAGAGGTCTGAACCTCAAACCATGTATTGGCTGCTGTATTATTATAGGTTCCATGAACAGTTACTTTGGTGAAGGGGTCAGACTCCGGATAGTAAACAGCCCCCTCTTGTCCGACGGTACCGGTGGAATAAATCAAACGCTTTCCATCCAGATAATAAGCATCATCGGCAGAGTAAGTCAGCGCTTTCGCCATACCATCATGATAGATATCCTTCGGTCCTCGTGTTATGGCTGATATTCCTGATATATTACATCCCCAGCCTGCTATGCCGTTCCCCGCCTGGCTATTATACACAATAGCAAGCGAAGGTTGCAGCCCTCCTGCACCTTGCGGAACCTTAATAGGAATAGAGTAAGTAGCTCCACCGGTGGCTGAGACATTAAATGTTCCTCCAAATCCTCCTACAGCTACGTCTTCTTCATTATATACACCAGGAACCACCGGATAGTTAAAATCACCCGGCGCATAGGCGATAATATTAGTAGTTATAGGACCCGATTCTTCGTATCCTTCCGACACGACATAATAAGTGCCCGCTTCTAAATTCTTTTCTATGAGAGCAAGATCAAGAGAAGAACCACATTCTCCCTTACCATTGTTGCCACTACTGTATTCTATGAGATTTCCCGAAGAATCCAATAAATACATATAAGTACATGAAACGACTGAACTGCAATGGCTCAATATCACATACATTTTCTTACTAATGGTAAATTGATAAAAGACTTCATCTTGTCCCCTGAAGTCTTCCTCTTCATTATATTGGTCTGTAAAACGATTCGTATCTTGCGTATCAGAATAGTATATGCTGTTTGAATGAGTACCGACAAGGATTGGATTACTCATTGTGTTACCTACTGCAGATAATGACATTCCGGAAATTCGGGTAGTTATATTGCCTTCTTCTGTAGAATATTGCGCTACTTCTGATACTGCGTAATATGTACCTGGTTCCAATACTACAGACAAATAACTTTGACCGGATTCACCACAAACATAAGAGCCGTCATAACCACTGGCACTTGTAACCCATTTCCCCGAAGCATTCAATAAATTTATGGATGTATCTAAAATCAATGAACCACAATGACTTATTATGACTCTCATTCTTGTGGTCAATATAAACTTATAGAAGATATCATTATGAAACGATCCATAGTTATTCGTAAAATTCTCCGTATTTTTTGTATCAGAATATTCAAAATCAGAACCAAAAGCTCCCACTTCCAGTGGGGAAGACATCGTATTTCCTTGTTGGGCATAAACAAACACTGGAAATAACAAGATAAAAAGCATTAATGAGTATTTAGTTTTCATTGGAATCCCTTTCTGTTTAGATCGTTCTTATTCTTTAATTATTTTCCAACTACTAGCATTACCATTATAGACTATCTGCATGATATACATTCCCGGAGTCCGTTCGGATAAATCAATTTCATTGGATTGGGATATACCCGCCCACTGCTGCAACAACTTTCCGGTAAGATCATAGAGGGATATCCGGGCATTCTCAAACTTCTCAACTCCTGAGATATCAACTTTGAGCATACCTTTTGTTGGGTTGGGATAAATAGTAACTTTCGTTTCCGAAAGTTCTTCTTCGTATACCGATGGCTCTTCTCCATTATTTAAAGCTCCTCTTGTTTGCACCACAATTTCCTTTTGGCGAGACAACCTATTACCGGCACTGTCATAGGTATATTTGATTTTATTTTGGGCGTATGCATCAGCGGCTGCCCACATAGATAAAACCACGAATAGCAGGAATATGACAGCTATCCGTTTAAATATTCGTTTGTCATTCTTCATGATGTGTAGTGTTTATTCAATACTGAATCCTCCCAACAACAAGGTTTCTCCTATAGAAATCTCTAACACATAGTCTCCCACTTTCGTGCCGGACATGTCTACTACTATACAACTTTCATCAAAGTACGACTGATAGTAAGCCATTTCACCGGTCAAAGAATCTGATACGCTCACAGTTAAAGTGCCACATGGGACAGGAATATCAATAAATAATTTACTATCTTCAACATCATAGCAAGCGATAATCCATGAAGCCGGATCTACAGAACGAGGAGTGCCTTGAGAAGTATTCGTAGCAGTTTTTAATATAATCCGTTTCCTCATAGATTGAGATTCTGCCCAAACCTGAACTGATAATAAAATCCCTATCAATAACAAGAATAAAAAATTTGTTTTCATAATATATAAGATTAATTGGTTGATGCTCCAAATAACTAAATTTTTATTATGAAATTCAAGAAAAAAAAGGTAACAGAGGTAACAAACTCATGTAGACTTACAGTAACACTCTATAGAGTCAATCACATAAGTTTTTGATTATCAGAACCAAACACCTTATCAAAAAGAACAGTATCCATTTTATCCTTAATCCGGTGTTTTCTTGCTTTTATAGCATCTGAAGAAGCATCCATTATACCTAAAAGCAAATCTTTGGGACAATGAAGCAGGCTCAGCAAGCAATAAAATAAATCTTCATTAGTTAATGAACGGCAATTCTCCCTCAAATTATTCATAACATCTAAGAATGATTCCCGAATATCACCAATAATCCTTTCCCTATAATCCTGAATTTTGAGAATGCGTTTACCAGGCTTCATATTTTTCAACTCATTCAATTTCTTATACCCCTCAGTTGCTTCGAATAATGAAATACAAATCTGCAAGTTTTTTTCTTTCAGATCATGCAATTCTGCACTTTTTTCTTCAATTGGTGCAGAGCTTTCACTCAGCATCATTATTTCCGCACGATTCTCATTCAATTGTTTTTGCAGAGCTATATACTTATTCTTACGACACCTATCCCTCCACATATAAATTAATGCCAATACTAAAAATAAGCCCCAAAAACAGTAAATCATCTTTTTCTTTGCAAGTTGATGCTCTTTCAACAATGCGTATTTATGGATTTCCAATTGATGATTGTCCATCAAATCACCAATTTCGGCTCGATACGCACTCGCTTGAATAGAATCAAAGTAAACGATGAAAGAATCGGCACACAAAGCAGCCTCTCGCCAGCGGGATTGCTCTTTGTTTAATTCAAATAGTCTATCAAAAGCAGAGGCTTTAGTTTCAATATCAAAGGAATATTTAGCCAGATTCCAATAATAAAGAGCCGAATCTTTTTTATTCAAATGATTCATAATATCACCCTTCAAGAAATAAATAGAATAAAGACTTTCCTCCACTTCTATGTCTCTCATTGCTTCTGAGATATAACTATTCGCCTCTTCATATTCTCCTCTCTCATTATAGAGAGCGGCTATATTTTTATAAACAAGAGGTTTAAAGGCAGAAGTTTGCAAAGAATCAGCCAGAAGCTTCGCCTGCTGATAATAAATGAAAGCACTATCAGAATCATCTTTTATCAGGTAATTGTCTCCTATCTTCAACAAGGCATACAAAGCCCGATCAATATGCGCGGTACCGCAAAGAGCATAAGCATTCTTATGTGCATCTATCGCAGCAGAATTCAAATATTGTTCTCCATAGCAATCTCCCAAATGCCCATATACCATCGACAAAAATACCGAGTCACCTCCTTGTGGCATAGTTCTCAATGACTTTAAATATAAATTTATCGCAGTAGGTATGTCTTCTTGCTCCCGATGCACACACCCGCTATAAAAATAAGATTTTGCCAATTGTTCTCTATCGCTGTTCTTTTCAAAATAATCCACAGCTACCTGTATTAAAGAATCATTCTCCAGCGACACATAATTCTTATACTTCGCCTGCGTAAGCAGCAAGGCATACCATGCCCTGTCTGTTTTCCCCATCTTCTGCGGTGCAGGTATAGCTTCCAGCAATTGCAGCGAACTGTCAGGATGCGACTGCATCAACGAATCAGCCAATAACAGAATAGAACTGACTGCATGAGAACCTCTTCTACATGCCCCCAGCAGAATAGTAAATGATATGAAGAACAGGAAAGCAGGTAACAGTTTTTTCATGCTATTTTAAACTTCTCGTTTCAATACAACAAAGATAGTAACAAATCATGGAAAAAGCCAATGAGAAAGTAAACTGTTGAAACATAAATAGTAGCCCATTATCATTTTGACACTTTGCATTTCTAATTGTCTGAGAATGCATTATTCCCGAACAACTGACCATGGAGGTAAAAAGAAACAAACGAAATTCAGCAAGCCACAGATTATTAATAATATATCGAAATACTTACACTTCTTTTAGAGTAAAACACCACCCTAAAAACACAACTATAAGAGAAATAGCCAATACAAATAAGTGCATTACCTATAAGTAGTAACCCTTTTGACCGTAAGTAGTAATGATATCACCTATAAGTAGTAACCTTATGGTCCATAAGTAGTAACCCTTTTCTGCATAAGAAGCCCGGAAACATGTAAGAATATGCAAGAATAACGAATTTACATTCCTTATTTATTCATAGAATATTCTATAATGCAAAATTGAGAAATATCTATAATCACATAAAATAAAGAAACAACATCAATTTGATTAAAACATCAATAAATAGAAAACAATTTGCCAGCCCACCCTACAATCGTTCTGTCCTCTTAAAAGCAACCAGAGGAAAAGATTCGTTTGCTGACAACAAATGAAATCATTTGCCAATAAGCTATGAAACTATTTGTTAGTAACAAACAAAACAGCATATTTACAAGAAACAGCTCTATACTAAAATGAGAACAATAAAAAGCCGTCCCCTCCTTTCGCCACACGAAAGAAAGCAGGACGGCTTCTATATAAATAGCTTGTAAAGCTACGCTGATTACAAAACCAGAGAAAGATTACAGACCGAAAGCAGCTTTCACCTTGTCCACGTAATCCAGTTTCTCCCAAGTGAAGAGTTCCACCTCTACATCCTTATTACCTTCGTAACGAGACTTGAAGTGCTTGGTAACAATCTGTGGCTCACGACCCAGATGGCCATAAGCGGCAGTCTCCTGATAAATCGGATTACGAAGCTTCAGGCGATCTTCAATAGCCTTCGGACGAAGATCAAAAAGTTCATCTATCTTCTTCGCAATCTCACCATCGCTCATATTTACATGGCCGCGGCCATAAGTATTGACATAGATATTGATGGGACGAGCCACACCAATAGCATAAGACACCTGCACCAGTATTTCGTCAGCCACACCGGCTGCCACCAGGTTCTTGGCAATATGGCGGGCTGCATAAGCGGCACTACGGTCTACCTTACTGGGGTCCTTACCGGAGAAAGCGCCACCACCGTGAGCACCTTTACCACCGTAGGTATCTACGATAATCTTGCGTCCCGTCAGACCGGTATCTCCGTGAGGTCCGCCGATAACGAACTTTCCGGTAGGATTAACGTGATAGGTGATATGGTCATTGAACAATGCAAGTACTTTCTCTGCATGAATAGAAGCAATGACACGTGGCATCAGGATATTGATGACATCCTGACGGATAGTAACAAGCATTTCTTCATCCGCTTTCAGCTGGGCAGCTTCGCTGTCGTCGGCAGGCTGGATGAAATCATCATGCTGGGTAGAAACTACAATTGTATCGATGCGGACAGGCGTACCGTTATCATCGTATTCAATAGTTACTTGACTCTTGGCGTCCGGACGGAGATAAGTCATCTCTTTACCTTCGCGACGGATGTCGGCCAACACTTGCAAGATGCGATGTGCCAGGTCGAGCGAAAGAGGCATGTAGTTTTCTGTTTCGTTAGTAGCATAGCCGAACATCATGCCTTGGTCGCCTGCACCCTGTTCCATAGGGTCCTGACGTTCTACACCACGGTTAATGTCGGGGCTTTGCTCATGAATGGCGGACAATACACCGCACGAGTTACTTTCGAACATGTACTCGCCTTTGGTATAGCCGATTTTCTGAATTACTTCGCGCGCAATGAGTTGCAGATCAACGTACGCTTTGGTTTTCACTTCTCCAGCCAGTACCACCTGTCCGGTAGTTACCAGAGTTTCGCAAGCTACTTTCGAACTGGGGTCGTAAGCCAACAGTTTGTCAAGCACAGCGTCCGATATTTGATCGGCCACTTTGTCGGGGTGTCCTTCTGACACCGATTCGGATGTGAATAAATATCCCATACTTCTAAATTAAAGAATGAATAATTAAAGAATGAAAAGCGGGGATCTGGTGGTGAGTAGACATGCATATCCCGATGCTCGGAGCATCGTCAGAAAAGGATGTGTTTTAGCATTTTTTTCTGTGGTTGCAAGCTACTCAAATCTTTCCACATTTCATTTTCGGGTGCAAAGATAAAGGTTTTCTTATGAAATAGCATATAAACAGGAAAGCATTAACATTATATTAGCAAAAGAAGTGTACCGATATCCCATCGGCACACTTCCCATTTAGTAGTTTCAATATTGTTAACTTTAAAACTGTGCTTTATTTCAATAAGTTCCGGTAGTAACTCTCCACATCGCTCCATTTATAGAAAGGAAACTGGTCGGTCTGTACCGGAATGTGTACTTCATGCTCATTATGCAGAATCTTAACCAGAATATCATCCGCACTTCCTTTTTCATTCCGGAAGAAGGCAATCTGCACATTAGCGGCCATAGGGACTACCTTAAAGTCACTCCACACTTTATACACCTCGTAAGGATCATCTACGGCAACATTACAATTCTCTATCTGCATCAATGCCACCAAAGGAATCACATTACCATCATGCCCGAAGCGAAGGGTAGCGGCTATGCCTCCTTTCTGAATAGCCTCATCGGCGCTATCCAGAATATTCCGTAACAATGATTTCGCATTGGCTACAACAATCCCTTTCCCGTCGGCATGATTTGCATTGCCCACATAGAAACGATAATTGATGCACTGCCACAAATCAAACAACTCCTGGGGCTGAAACAGATCATAGAAGGAAACCTTCGTCTCTGCATTCTGCATATCACTCGCCACCCAGTACATACCCCACATCACTTCCTTCGGATTCACTTTCTTCAGTATGAAACGCTTGTCCTTAAATAAAGAAGCAATCAACCGGTCGGGATTGGTGTGAACATCTTCAAACTTTCTGTATTCTTCAGCCCACGGACCGTCAGTGGAAGAAGTAAAGCGATTGGATTCGTCCGTATGGTAATTCAAGTAGTCCATATACTTATGGCTGGCTTCATAAGAAATGCGCAGATTGGGATTCAGTTCCTTCAAACGATCACCAAAAGCCACCATACTCATCGCACAACGCAGCACAACCGTAGAACGGGCAGAAATGAAAGGATTACCCTTAAAGGCTTCGGGAAATGCGGCATACATTCTTTCTGCAATTCCACGATGCTGACGAACACCTAATGGGGTCAGATCACCTCCATGGCCTTCCGCTTCTTCCCACACCTTCAGCAAACGCTGCCGGGTATCTTCTCCCAAGTCGGAAAGTGCACCCTCACGATGCGCTTCTTCAAAAAGGTCTACCAGCCATTTATAATCACGGTCGCCAATCAGATAACGGGAACCATGCCGTCCATAGTGGCTCACATAGAATGGTTTATATCCTTTGGGAGCCCGGGTTTGCGGTGCAAAATCAAGTGGATAGGCCCAATAGACTCCACCCGTTTTCTCAATAGTAGAAAACATTTCTTCTTTGGATGTCTGCGCTCCAAGAGGAACACTGCACATCCACATCATACCACATAACAGTAATTGTTTCAGTCTCATTCTATTCTTCATTTATTGTTTATAACCGTCATTCTGATTCAACGCCGGGTTGTTGGTCAATTCGCTTTCCGGTATCGGGAACAGTTGATACTTGTCGTCCACATCTCCTCCCAGACGGATACCGTTCTTCCAGTCCCAGTTATTGCCTTTCGTATATTTACCGAAACGGATCAGGTCAGTGCGCCTGGTCAGCTCGGATGCCAGTTCTTTCTGACGCTCGCTCAGGATAAAGTTCAAAGAAAGTTCATTGAGGCCGATTTCTCCTGAAACATCCGAACGGACACCGCTCTTCGCGTATTTACCGGACATATACGCTCTGGACCGGACTTCATTGACGTAGCCTAATGCTTCCGTTTCCGTACCATTTGCGCCACGCAAGATAGCTTCGGCAGCCATCAGATAGGCATCGGCGGTGCGGAACAACGGGAAATCAATAGAGGTATAAGCATCGCCCGAAGCACAGAGCTGATCATCCTTGGTTACATTTCTCCATTTGATATAGCCATAACCACAGGTAAAGGTGCTGGTCATATTCAGTTCCGAGTCCCAGGTTTCCTTCACCTGATTCGGAAGGGCGGTCATAAACTGTGCACGTTTATCTTTCTTTCCGTTACCCCAGGTATCATTGACATCAAACGCCACATCATCCGCATCAAAGGCGTCTACCAATGTCATCTTGGCACGAACATTACCCCAACCTCGCGAACCGACTCCTGTCTTATACAATTCGTCCATCGGACCATTCACGAAAGCTTTTACGTAGAAGTTTGTTCCGGCTGAACTTTGGGCACGCTGTCCGTCCTGCACCAACCCCCAGATGATTTCCTTGCAGGTTTTGTTATCCGCCAGGAAGATTTCACGATAGTCGGAAGCCAGCGGATAGTGTCCGTCTGTAACTACCTTCTTCGCATACGTATATGCCTCCTGGTATTTATTTTCATGAATCCAGGACTCGGCATTCAGATACATACGTGCCAGCAGGAACCAGTCGGCTACACGATCAATCCGTCCGTATTCGTTTTCTCCCGGAGCCTTCAGTTCACTCTCAACAGCCAGCAATTCACTTTCCGCATATTCAAATATCTGCTTACGGGTATACTGAACCGGAATTTCCTTCACACCTGTATGTTCATCCACATAGGGCACGGAACCAAACAAATCACAAAGCATGGAATAACAGTATGCGCGTATAAAACGTGCTTCGGCTCTGTAACCAATGTATTCGTCCTTCATTTCCTCCCAAAGTCCTCTATCCTGTAACTTCCCTTCGGTACATTCGCGCAGCAGCTCGTTACAGTAAGCAATGCTCTCATAAAGTCGCTGGTAAGTCCAGGTGACAACAGAAGCATTGGAGGCATCCCATTGCAGGTTCAGGCACTTACGCAGACCGTTTGAGGAAGAAGGCATCAGGAAGTTATCCGTACTCATCTCCTGTAAGTAGAACAACAGACGCACATAACCGGAATATCCTTCATTGGCACCTTCCAAGTCGCCATTGCCGCCATCGCCACCCTGCTGTCCTGTCAGGATCAGAGATGAATAACACTTGGCCAGCACGCCTGTATAGCCGTCCTTGGTCTTATATACCTGGTCGCTCACTAACTGGTTATTATCCAGTGGCATGGTATCGAGGTCACCCAGGCACGAAGCCAGAAACGTGACCAAGAAAAGTAGATTGAATGAATAGGCAATTATCTTTTTCATATCGCATAGTTTTTTTTAATCCGTTAGAAAGTTAAATTAGCACTTAATGAGAATACTCGCGGACGGGGATATATCTCCTTGTCGATACCGCTGTAGATTTCCGGATCGATGCCCGAATAACCGGTAAAGGTAGCCACATTCTGAACACCGAAAGTAAGCCGCAAAGAGCTTGACTGATCCCACAGTTTCTTGAAAGTGTAACCCAATGAGATATTGTCAATCCGGAAGAAGTTTCCTTTCTCCAGAAAGTAGTCCGAATACAGTTGCTGGTTCTGGAAACCTGTAGCTTTGGTTCTGCTCAGGATATTCGAGAAGTTTCCCTGGTCGCTATAAACAGACTGTACATACTGGTCGGCAGCTATGTAGTTATAGACATAATTGCCGAAAGCTCCGTGCCCGCTGATAGCGAAATCCCAGTTCTTATAGCTCAGTTGGGTATTGAAGCCCAGATAGGATTCCGGCAATGCACTCTTGTTGGTGGCATACTTTGTTTCTGTTGCCGATACGGAACCGTCCGGCTGTACATATTGGCCTTCTATCGGCTTGCCATTGTCGTCATAAGCTTGTTTTGCCAGATAGAAAGTATAAGGGCGTTCGCCTACCATGAATACCTGTACTGTTTTACCGGTGCCCGAAATGGCTCCGGTCTGTACAAAGTTGGCTTCCGAATCCACTACATTCAGTTTTGTGATCTTTGAATCGTTCCAGGTATAGTTCATGCCTACTGTCCATTTCCAGTCTTTGGTATGTACCGGCACTGCATTAATGGAAAATTCGAGTCCTTTATTATCCATTTCACCGATATTCGTGGTAATCACAGAAGAATAGTTGGTTCCCGAAATCACAGGAATCGTATTCAGCAAGTCCTTGGTGTGGCGTTGATAATAGTCCACAGAACCATAGATACGGTTATTAAGGAAGCCGTAATCCAATCCGATGTTATAAGTTTCGGTAGTCTCCCATTTAATGTCGGAGTCATAACCATTCGGACGATACGTATTATACCATTTATCTCCGAACTGATAGCAAGCTTCAGGATAGGATACTGTGAAAGTTGTCATATAAGGATAGTCGTTCAGAATATCCTGTTGTCCGGTCTGTCCGTAGCTCAGACGCAATTTCAGGTCAGACAGAATATCCGAATCTCTCAGGAAAGCTTCCTGGCTGATTTTCCACCCCAATGCCACGGAAGGGAACAATCCCCAACGATTGCCTTTTGCAAAACGGGATGAAGCATCCGAACGCAACGTAGCTGTAATCATATAGCGGTTATCATACGAATAGTTAAGACGACCGTAAAAAGAAAGCAGATAATATTCCGATTCATAATGATTGGGAGAGAAGAGTTCCTTGCCCTCCGGAGAAAAGGTAGTAGCATCAAACTTCTTCCAGAAATGCTGCCAGCCGTATCCGCCCATGGCACTGAAGTTATGCTTCTCATTGAAAACATGAGAATAGTTAGCGTATAAGTCCAGCAGATAATTCCGCTTGTTCTGCTTGGAGTCATAGACAAGACCTGTACCATCCTTCATATTAGAGGTGTACATCATTCCCGCTAGTTCGGGCACTTCTTTCGAGTATTTACTGGTCAGGACATCGTATCCCAGGTTCATGTTCAGTTGCAAATCTTCCAAATGATGTACCTTATAGTTGAAGGATGCATTACCGATAGAGCGTGTCACTTTATTGCAAATATCCTGCAAGTCAAGCTGCGCCACCGGATTATCCGTCTGGATGGCCATCGGAGAATTACCATTCATCCAGATAAAATATCCCAACCCCGGATCAGTAGCCGCAGTGGCACTTCCGGTCTTAACCGGACGTGTAGGATCATAGCGAAGCGCGTTATTTACGACGCTTTCATCGACTTTCTTATTATTCTCATAAGACACTTTCAGGTTCAGATCAACCGTGAGATGATTATCAAAAAACTTGGGCGAAATACCTCCGTTGAATGTAAATCTCTCATAGTTATTGGTACGTATGACACCGTTCTGATTGGTATATCCAACCGAAAGGCGATAAGGAGCATTTTGCTTCACTTTACCCGATACAGAAAAGTTGTGTTCCTGTCCGAATGCCGTCCGGTAGATTTCATCCTGCCAGTTGGTCGATGCCGTGCCTAAGGTCACAGAAGCCGGTACTCCGGATACAGTGGGAACAAACTGGCGAAATTCATCGGCAGAAAGAATATCCAGCGTTTCAGTAACTGTACTTACCGACAGGTTCGTTGAATAATTAAAGCGCAAATTGGTATCAGCCCCTTTCTTCGTAGTAATTACAATCACACCGTTCGAAGCCCGCGAACCGTAGATAGCCGTAGCCGAGGCATCTTTCAACACCGTAAAGGTTTCTATATCATCGGGATTAATACCACCAATCACATTGCCACCACCTTCGATAGTAGAGTTATCAACCGGTACACCGTCAATCACAATCAACGGATCGTTGGAAGCGGAAAGCGAAGCACCGCTTCGGATGCGAATCGTGGCGCCTGTGCCCGGAGCACCGGAACTGGATACTACGTTTACTCCCGGTACTTTACCCACCAGGGCATCCTGAGCGGTTGTGCGCAGTCCTTTATTAAAATCATCCGGCTTAATGGCTGTTACCGAGCCTGTTGCATCCGACTTCTTTACGCTTCCGTAGCCGATGACAACCACATCTTCAAGCATCTCGCTATCTTCCGTCATCACGATCTTCATGTTGGCAGAAGCAGGCGTCTCCACGTTTTTATACCCTATATAGGTAATCAGTAATGTAGCCTTAGGATTTGTGATCGAGAGAGTGAAGTTACCGTCCACATCACTGATCGTTCCGTTTGACGTTCCTTTCTCCAAAATATTAGCTCCAATAATAGGCAGATTATCCTTATCGAGGATATTGCCCTTTACAACCGTTTTCTGTGCGGCAACGCTCACACTGAAAACCAAAGCAAACAGTACCCAAACATACCGCCATCTACTTCCAAAAGTTTCCGGATTCTTCTTGTTTTTCATAATAGTTTTAAATTAGTTTATTATACGTGTAACAAAGGTATCGCGTGTCTCATACGATACGAAGCAAAAGTAATTTCAATGGTATAGCAGAACAACTACACGAAGTGGAAAAGTAAGTAAATAAAGAAGAGAACAGAAAGTAACATCTTATTTATCAACATATTGACAAATAAGAGTAAAAGAGAAAAAGTAAGATCAAAGGAGATGTAAAACTACAGTTTCTGTACCTGAATTGCCAGATCCTTGCCCGGAATGATCGCTTTATTCCGCATTTTCATCCGGTAGTTGTAAACCGTTTGAAGTGAATAATGAAGGAAGTTGGCAATCTTGGAATTATCATTTATACCCAAACGTATGAGAGCATATATACGCAACTCAGGCGTCAGCAGTTCACCTTCCTTCAGCTGCACGCGCTCTTCTTCCTTCAACAGAGCATTAAACGACTCCACAAAATTAGGAAAGATGGAAAGGAATATAGTATCAAACTTACTGATGAAAAGCTTGAAATCATCGGAAGTGGAAGATTGTCCGCGGAGTGTCTTTGATATATCCGCCATAGAACCTGTATTTGCAATCTTCAGTAATGCCTTGCGGTCGTTCTCCTGCTTATAGATATATTCGGAACATATATTGAACAGCAACCCGATATATTCTTCCTTGATATGATTTGATTCCTGAATCTGCTCATTCATCCGGGTGAGGTTCCCAGCCATTTCCTGCAAGCGCAGATTCTGTTCGGCCAGCGATTGCTTCACCTTCAGCAGTTTGGTATTCTTCTTACGGATAAAGAAGAAAGCGACAACCAGGGCTATTACCAATATCAGGAGTATCAGAAGGGAAAAGAGCACCCGATTCTCATCAGCCTTAATACGCGCATCATTAGCGGCCTGAATGATGGGGAGATATCCGGCAATGTCAATAAAGCGATAGCGGGCTTTCCCGAAGTTCACATCTTCCAGGGAACATGAAATATAATTATAAGCCCTTGCAATGTCTCCTTCCTGGAAGAGAAGTATTGCCAGATGCTGCAAAGACATATACACCTTCTTGGCATTGGCAATATCAGTCAATGAAGCCAGAATAAGATAATGCCTTGCCTGCAAAGTATCCTGTTTCCCCAAATACAATTCTGCCAGAAGATACTCCATTCTCGCTCTGTCCGAATTATCTTCTGCACTTTGCCCATAATAATCTTCCAGCAGCCGGATAGCCTCATCCCACTTTCCGGACATACTCAGCCGACCGCATTTATTGGTAGCATAGCTGGAAGAATGTGGTTCGCTAATCGCAATCAGCGTGTCTTTATAAGCCTTTATCTGCTGCCAGGCAAGTTGTTTGCCGGGGTCATCTATGGCATCATTATAGCAGGATAAGTAAATGGTGTGGTATAGATAATAGAAATAAGTATCCTTTTTTACATCTTCCGTCCGTTTCACTTTGCCAAGCATAATCAACGCATTCTCATGCTTCCCCATTTTGTTCATTACATCGGCTATGTTCATCAGCCCCTGGTTGATTAGCGTTTCATCCTTCAGACTTTCTGCCAGTTGCAGTCTCTCCTTTGCGATAATCATAGCCGTATCAATCCGAAATGAACGATATTTAGTGAACAGATTCCCTAATATATCAAACCTGAGTTTATCATCTTCCGCATAATCCAGCGTCCGGCGAATGTCTGCTATTTCCTTCTCCACTTTTTGCTGGTAAACCTCACGATGCTCGATCATCTTATCCAGTTTTAAAAGCAGGGCATCGTCGTCCGCTTTGACCGCAGCCCACAGACCGGAACAAATAAAAAGACAAAATAAGATAGAAACAGAATATCTGGACATTAGACTACAGGTTATATACTTCAAGAGCAAAGATATAGATTTTTTCTCTATGATAATCCGTGTACTGCCTCTTTTTAGCAGATAAAAGGCAGCTTACTTCTTATTACCGATCTTTATCAAAGCCATTCCGATGGCTATCCATAATAATTCGCGTATGCGGGTAATCAGTCCCACATAAACGCCCAATGCCGGGGACATGTGCAACCCGTCCACAGCCAATGCCAAACCACCTTCGCGTGCACCCAGCTGCATCGGAAAGAAGAATATCAGATTACTGAACAAAGAGGAGAAGGCCAGTATCAACACACAGTCCCACCCGTTAACGGCCGGTGTGAAAACGCTTAGAATAATGTATATTTCAAGACTGGAGAGTATGCGTGCCGAAAGTTCCAATAGCAAAGCACTATAGAAAGTTATCTTATGCTGGCTATGCAGCAAGGCTATCTGACTATCAATCTGTTCCAGAGTATCTTTTTGCTTCACAACGAAACTATGCGCCCACTTCCTGATAAAGGGTACCTTCTGTAAGAACCGGAAAGTCTTCACCGCCATCCCATTTTTATATCCACGGGTAAAGAAATAGATAGCCAACAGACAAAATGCCCCTATTGCAGTAAGCAATATTACCATAAAGGTATTCACAGGATACAGGAAGATATATAAGAATATGGAGAGAAACCAGAACCAAAAGTGAGAAAAGATGTGCATCATCACATACAGAATGACCGAAGACGTAGCTTTACTTACGCCCACATAGGGAGTCAGTTCCATAATCCGATACGGTTCACCGCCCATCAGTCCGCCGGGTGTAGCGTAATTTATGGCAAAACCTGTGATCGACAACTTGCAGACCTTCCAGAAAGGGACGCTATATTGACGGTCGTCCCTGATTATCAGATACCATGAACAGGTATTTATCAGATAGACAAAGAACCACAACAACATGATTACAGGAAACCAAAAGCCTATGCGCTTCACGTTCTCCCAAATGTCGGAATAATCCATATCCATTGTACAAAGCATGATGACAATGGCGAGTATTCCGAAAAGCAAGAACAAGTTACGGTATTTATTCTTCATTGCAGGAAACCGGTTATTAATCAGTCAGATCACAATAGATATTTCCCAGTGTCTTTCCCAATACCGGATGCATCACATCAGGTGCAATCTCCGCCAGCGGCTCCATTACAAAGCGGCGTTCCTGCATCAGCGGATGGGGAAGTTTCAGGATAGGGGTGTCAAGAATAAGATCTCCGTAAATCAACAAATCAATATCTATCACACGATCTTTATACTCCCCGTTCACCGATTTATGAGTACGCCCCATCTCCTGTTCAACGGACTGGGTTATGGAAAGTATCTCCAACGGCGGAAGTGAAGTCTCCGCACAAACGGCAGCATTCAGGAAAGCATTATCAGAAGTAAACCCCCACGGGGCAGTAGCATAAAAAGCGGACAGGGAAACAATCTTCCCTATCCGCTCTTCTATCTTGTGTACAGCAGTCCGGAGATTCTGCTCTTTATCTCCCAGATTAGTGCCGAGGCCTATATACACTTTCGCCATCACCAGTCTATTCTATCTTAAATTCCCGTTCCCTATCCAAAGGAACAAAAAATTCTACTTTACCACATTTAGGACAGACATATAGGTCAAAGGCTTCGCGATTCTGGAATAACTCAAACAAGTTTCCCAAAACACCTGTGTTCATTCCTTCATGAAACTCATATTTTCCAGAATAAGCCATCTTGACCTGACAGCGTAAACAGTCAATAGACAGGCCTCTACCATCGTTCTCTCCTGCCAGATTCATATCCAATATCTTATTATCCGGAAAGCTATAATTGCAGTTCCAGCAGATCTCAAAGCTATCTTCTACTTCTTCATGGCACTTAGGACATATTTTCACAACTGTACTTTTTACTTATCCGTAATCAACATCGCATCCCCATACGTACCGAAACGGTAACCTTCCTTCAAGGCCACATTGTACGCCTCCATTACCTGATCGTAGCCACCGAAAGCGGCAACAATCATCAGCAACGTGGAAAGCGGCATATGGAAGTTGGAAATCATCGCATTGGCTACTGTAAAGTCATAGGGAGGGAAGATAAACTTGTTAGTCCAGCCTTCGTATGCCTTCAGGTGACCGTCTGTGCTTACGGTGCTCTCAATGGCACGCATCACAGTGGTACCTACAGCGCAAACCTGTCTGTTCAGGTCTTTGGCACGATTTACAATGCCCACAGCTTCTTCGTTCACAATCATCTGTTCAGAATCTGTCTTGTGCTTCGTAAGGTCTTCCACATCAATATCACGGAAGTTACCCAAACCAGCATGCAGCGTAATATACGCAAAGTCGATACCTTTAATTTCAAGACGCTTCATCAACTCACGGCTGAAGTGCAGACTCGCAGTAGGAGCCGTCACCGCACCCTCATTACGGGCAAAGATAGACTGGAAACGCTCCGAATCTTCCGCCTCTACAGGACGGTTGATGATGCTATGAGGCAGCGGAGTTTCGCCCAACGCATACAAAGCCTTCTTAAACTCATCGTGCGGACCGTCATAGAGGAAACGGAGCGTACGGCCACGAGACGTTGTATTGTCGATAACTTCAGCTACCATAGAATCGTCATCACCGAAATACAGCTTATTGCCGATACGGATCTTACGGGCAGGGTCTACCAACACATCCCACAGACGGAGTTCTTCATTCAACTCACGCAAAAGGAACACTTCAATACGGGCACCAGTCTTCTCCTTGTTGCCATACAAACGGGCAGGAAATACTTTCGTATCATTGAAAATGAACACATCCTTATCATCAAAGTAGTTCAAAACGTCTTTGAATTCTTTGTGCTCAATCTCACCTGTCTTTCTATGCAGCACCATAAGGCGCGACTCGTCTCTGTACTTTGTAGGGTGCAAAGCAATCTTCTCTTCCGGAAGCTTAAATTTAAATTGCGACAGTTTCATATCTATTCTTTCTTTAAGTTATTCTTCTGTTTCTATCTCTTGAGCGTCTATCCACTCTTTAAAATCCATCGGATCAAGGCAATCTTCCAGCCGGACATCACCTACACGGGTGCGTTCCAAAGCCGTAAGATGGGCGCCACTGTTCAGCGCTTCACCAATGTCGCGGGCCAAGGCACGGATATAAGTACCTTTACTGCATACCACACGGACTTTAATTTCCGGCAGATTACATTCCAGCAACTCTATCTCGTCAATCACCAGCAACTTCGGTTTCAACTCTACCTCTTCGCCCTTACGTGCCAGGTCATAGGCGCGTTTGCCATTTACCATACAGGCCGAAAAGGCGGGGGGAACCTGTTGTATCTCGCCGATAAATGTCTTCAACGTTTCTTCCACCAACTCCCGCGTGATATGCTCAGTAGGGTAAGTGGCATCTATCTCGTGTTCCAAATCGTAAGAGGGGGTAGTGGCACCCAATTGAATGGTAGCGACATACTCCTTCGTATGATACTGGAACTCTTCTATTCTCTTCGTAGCCTTACCCGTACAGACAATCATCACCCCTGTTGCCAAAGGATCGAGCGTACCGGCATGGCCTACTTTCAACTTCTTTACTTTCATCCGCCGGCAGATGTGATAACGCGCATGTCCCACAACCTTGAACGATGTCCATCCCAGCGGTTTATTGAAATATAATACTTCTCCTTCTTTAAACTTCATCCGTTATCCTTGCATTTGTGACAGTACGATGGTTACGATACCGGCTATTGCACAATAAACAGCGAAGTATACCAATTTTCCTTTCTTCACAATATTAATCATCCACTTACAAGCCAGACAACCCGCCACAAAAGCTGCAATAAATCCTATCAGCAATGATAACGTTGAAATGCTTCCGGCAATCTCTTCTCCTTTCATCAACTTGATACCATCCAGCAGCCCTTCACCCAATATCGGAGGCATTACCATCAGGAAAGAGAACTGAGCCAGCTTTGCTTTATTGTCACCCAGCAACAATCCGGTTGCAATCGTGGTACCGGAACGTGAAAGTCCGGGAAGCACCGCACAAGCCTGAGCCAAACCTATAATGAACGCATCTTTCATGGAGATGTGCTCCTTCTGCTTCGGTTTATAGTAATAAGAGAATGACAGCAAAGCAGCCGTTACCAGCAACATGCAACCTACAATCAGCAGGCCTGAACCGAAAACTGCCTCCACCTCATCTTTAAAGAATACACCCACAATGCCGATAGGCACCATAGATATCAGGATATTGATTACATAACGTGTTTCATCATTCATCTGAAACTTAAACAGTCCCTTGAAAATCCATTCGATTTCTTTCCACAAGACCACCATTGTACTGAACACCGTAGCTACGTGCACTACCACCGTAAATGCCAAATTTTCCTCTCCCTGAATACCAAACAATGCCGAACCGATAGCCAAATGTCCGCTACTACTTACCGGCAAATACTCTGTCAATCCCTGGATCAAGCCCAGGATGAGCGCCTCAAACCATTCCATGTAGTTGATTTATAAATTATAATTTATGAATTATGATAGGGGACGCAGCCCCTCTGCACATAGCTTTTTATTCTTTTATTCCTTCATTATTCATTTGCTTGTCACGCGGTTTGCGCAATACAGCGTATATCATGAGCAAAAAACCCACAAGACATACCACGGGAGCTACTTTAATACGTCTCGCACTAAAAATATCCGGTTCAAAGTGTGTCGGGGTAGACACCGGACCGGTCATCAGGATAAAACCGATAATCACCACCGCCATTGCAACGGCAAGCAGGATAAAGTTAGTTTTATCGAAAGCAAATTTCTCTTTACTCATCTCTTTATTTATGATTTAATTGTTTACAATTTAACTTCACTCAAAACATCTCTTGTTCCTCTATTAATGTATAAGCTGTAATGTTCAATACTATATATAATAAAGCGTACTCGCCTTCATCCGCAGGAACTTATTGATGGACAGGTATGCACAAAACCACGTGATACACACTCCAAATACAAGCACCGATACGGAAACCAGCAACATAACATTGGGTGTGATTACACTGATCAGGTCAGGCTCATACACCACCAGCCAATATGCCGCAGCCCACAGAACACCATCGGCAATGACAGCCGCCAACACACCGATCCAGAAGTTACGCCACAGGAACGGACGCCTGATAAAACTCCAACTTGCACCTACCAGCTTCATCGTATGAATCAGGAAGCGTTTAGAGTAAATAGTCAGCCGGATGGTATTATTGATCAATGCAAAGGAAATGAAAGCCAGTAATACAGCCAATCCCAACAACATCAAACTGATATTACGGATATTCTCATTAACCATATTTATCAGATCTTCCTGATAACGCACTTCCTGTACATTGGTATTTTTCTTTATCTCTTTTTCTATTTTGGCAATACTGTCGGTATTCGCATAATCGGAGTGCAGCTTCACTTCGATAGAAGCATGAAGAGGATTGTATCCCAGAAAATCCTGCGGATCTGTCCCCATCGCCTCAATCTGTTCACGAAGTGCCTGCTTCTTCGAAATATACTCGGTAGACCGTACGAATACTTCCTTATCCAGTCTTTTTTGTAACTTCAGAATATCCGTTTCCTTCATATCATCGCTGATGATAATAGAGAAATTGATATTCTCTTTTACATACACAGAAAGATTGTGAGCAGTCAGTACGAAAAACACCACCAATCCCAGCAGCAATAACACCAGCGTCGTACTGATGCTGGAAGTAATGAACTGCATATCAAAATAGGATACGGAATTATTCTTGCTTTTCGTCTTCATGCCTTATCATCTTACCATTTTATCATCTTACCACCTCATATCTTATTTCTGCTTCTTCCTGAATACATAAATCATCGAGCTGCTTCGCTCCTTGCTCGCCAACGCGCTGAACCACGCTAACGTACCACTGAGTATCCCCCGGAAGAAAGACATCGAATGTCCCATATACTTTTCGCTTAGCATCGACACATAGAATGCATCAAACGGCATTGGATGGCGTGCAGCCAATATAAATTCATGCTTTGCTCCCAATCTCTGAATAGTGCCGGGCGTAAAATGCCATAAATGACGGGGAACATCGTAGGCAGCCCAGTGCGCACCATATTTCTTCGCATCATACGAGGAGCAATTGGGCACGGCAATAATCAACACGCCTTTTTCCGTCAACAGGCTATTCAGTGTATCCCACGTTCCATTCAAATGTTCCAGGTGTTCCATGACATGCCACAAAGTGATGACATCAAAACTTCCGGGAGCAAAATCCTGTAATGCGGTATCGGGCTTCACATCCAGACCGAAATGTTCTTTGGCAAAAGCACGCGCCTGCGCATTCTTCTCCACTGCTTCCACCTGCCAGCCCCGCCGCTTCATGGTATCGGCAAAATATCCTGTTCCCGTACCGATATCCAGCAAACGTCCTTCTTTCCGGTGTGCTTCACGAGCCACCAGACGTGCCTTGCGCCCCAGCATATAACCACGCACCCAATGGTACGCCTTATTCATAAGCCCCTTTTTCGTATCAGAATGGGAAATATAATCGGGAGTCTCATAATATTTGCCTATCTCAGCTTCCACAGGAAAATCTTGCGTAAAGAGAAAGTCGCAATCCTGACAGCGGCACAGATAAAATGCCTCGCTGGAAGCATAATGGTCTATGCAAGTCATAGCACGCTCTATATGCGCACTACCACATACCGGACAGACTTTTATGGTGAGTTTATTCATTGAACGTTCTGCAATAATGAAGTGCAGCCTGAACTGAACAGACCGCACTATACCCGAATTTGGTGCAAAATAACAAATAAAAAGTGACGCATCGGGCTTTCTTTAAGGAGATTTAATAAAAGAGAAGTTTAAACACTTGTTTTAAATAAAAAAAACATATATTTGTCGGTACAAGAACACTTCAATCACATACTATCATGAAAAACGCTTTACTCTCCTTACTTTTTTGCTTCTGCTGTTTTCAGCTATTCGCTGACGGACAAACTATTCTACCGAACCGGAAATTCGGCAAACCTACCATGGAAGAACTGAACATGGCTGTTTATGAACCCGACTCCAGCGCCACCGCCGTTATCCTGTGTAAGCTGACTGACGTCAGTTATAAATGGGGAATAGAAAGCTTCCGGCTGGTTTCTGAGTATAAAGTAAAAATCAAGGTACTCAAACCGGAAGGAACCTCCTATGCCGATGTCACCATTCCCTACTACGAACTGCCTAATAACGCCATGAAAGAAAATATAATCGGACTGGATGCCAGCGCCTACAACCTGGAAAACGGAAAAATTGTACGTACCAAAATGAAGAGAGATGTAGTGTTCAAGGAGCGTGTGGGCGAAAGCCGGATGAACCTGAAATTCTCCATTCCGCAGGTGAAAGCCGGAACGCTGATAGAGTATGAATACCGGATAGAGTCCGATTTCTTCTTCAGCATCGACAGTTGGAAAGCACAAAGTGATATTCCTATCTTATATACCGAATATAATGTCACCATACCCGAGTATTTCAAATTCAACATAGAGATGCACGGTGCGGAAAAGCTGGAAACCGTAAACGAAAACGCTTCCCTCAACTTATCCATCGGATCGCAATTGCTCCGATGCTCCGGGACGCATCTGAACTTCCAGGGCAACCAACTCCCCGCTTTGAAAGACGACAGTCATGTGTGGTGCGCGGATGACTACTGCACACAAGTAAACCTGGAATTGCAGGGAATTGATTTCCCCGGTTCCCTCTACAAATCGTTCACCCAAAGCTGGGAACAGATTGACGAAACATTACTGAAGGACTCGGACTTCGGTAGCAGACTGAAAATGAACAATCCGCTCAAAGAAGAAATGACTGCCCTGCATCTGGAACAAATGAAAGGAGCGGACGAAAAGATATGCGCCATCTACACGTTTCTGAAAAACAAAGTGAGATGGAATGAGAAATATGCCTTATATAGCAAATCACCCAAGCAAGTGCTGAAAGAAGGCACAGGCAGCAATGCCGACATCAACTTTATCCTTATCAGCATGCTGAAAGATGCCGGAATACCCGCCTATCCGGCAGTAATGAGCCGCCGGGATATGGGCATACTTCCTTATAGCCATCCCAGCATCCAGAAACTAAATACATTTGTCGTAGCCATCAGCCCTACAGACAGTACTCTGGTTTATCTGGACAGTTCCGTAGAAAATGGCTACCTTAATGTCCTCCCTCCTGTACTGATGACCAACCGTGCACGTATTATCGCTCCGGACAATCACAGTCAGTGGGTCAGTCTGGAAAATGTAGGGGCAAACCTGCTGAGATCAAGCGTGAAGGCCGGAATTTCTTCTGAAGGAGTTGTTACAGGCACACGTGAAACTGTTTATATAGGTCAGTATGCCTCCCGTTTGCGTAACAAATACCGCACAGCCAAGGACAGTACCGAGTTTGCCAGCAAACTGGCTTCCGAAGAAAACATGCAGGTGAAAAAGCTCCAGATGGAAGGGAGAACCCACTTCTCACCGCAAGTGTATGAACTGGTAGAATTTGAAAAGCAGTACACTGTTAACGATCAGTTCATTTACGTCAATCCGCTTGTATTCCTGCATGTCTCCGAATCTCCCTTCAAACAGTCGGAACGGAAACTTCCCGTAGAATTTCCCTACACAGATCAGGTGTCCCTGACCATAAATCTAACCATTCCGGAAGGATACACAGTCGATGAAAAGCCGGAGAATCAGAGATTGCAGACAAGTGACGGACAAGTGCTTTGCCGATATATAATCACGCAACAGAATAATCAGGTCACACTCAGGTATTCTTTCCGGTTGCAGAAGCTGCTGTTCCTGCATACTGACTATCCTGAACTGCAACAATTATGGGAATTGATTGCCAAGAAGAATAATGAAATGATGGTTTTAAAGAAACTGTAACGCGGAAATTATGAAAATGAACAAATTATTTTTCGGTCTCCTGCTACAAGCCGCCTTTTACTCCGGCAACCTGTACGCTCAAGCAGATTTGCGTACTAACGCATACTCTATCATACAAGATGCCGTAACGGATATCGTATGCAGTTCATCCACCGATGCCATCCAGAAAGAGAAACGTGTGATACAGGTATTGAATGAAAAAGGAAAAGAAGATGCCTCCTTTGTCTGTCTGTGCGACCGTTTTTCCTCTCTGAAAAAGTTCTCCGGAGAAGTTCGGGACGCCTCCGGCAATGTGATCCGGAAAATTAAAAAGAGCGAACTGAAGATTACCGAATATTCAGACGGCCTTGTCAGCGACGACTATTACTATTTCTTCGAATATACCCCGTCACGATATCCTGTTACCATCACCTACGAATGGGAGATAAAGAACAGCGATGGACTGATCGGCTACCCCAGCTTCGTTCCGCAAAAGAGTTATAACCAATCCGTTGCGCAGGCAAGTTACCGTATTCTGACTCCGGCTGACAATCCTTGCCGTTACCGGAGCATCAATATGCAGGCAGAAGTCAGCCAGCAACAGACAGCTGACGGAAACTGGCTGACAGAAGTCAAAGTCCAGTCTCTACCCGCTATCAAAAAAGAACCTTGCAGCCCTTCCCTATCCGAATTGCTGCCCCGTATCTATTTCACTCCCCTGAATTTCTCTTTCGAAAGAACTAAAGGGAGTATGGAAAGCTGGCAATCGTATGGCGAATGGCAATATCAGTTATTGAGTGGAAGAGACCAACTGCCCCCGACACTAAAGGAGGAATTACAAAAACGGACGGCAAGCTGCAATACCCCGTATGAAAAAATAGCCGCAATCTATCAGTATCTCGCATCCACTACCCGCTATGTCAGCATACAGCTAGGAATCGGAGGGTTGCAACCCATAGCCGCCGCCGATGTAAACCGCACCGGCTTCGGAGACTGCAAAGGACTATCCAACTATATGCGTGCCATGCTTACAGAACTGGGTATTCCATCCGTTTACACCGTAATCAGCACTACTAACAGGCGTTTATTAGCCGACTTTGCCAGTGCCAATCAAAACAACCATGTCATCTTACAAGTGCCGTTACCCAATGATACGCTTTGGCTGGAATGTACCAATCCTACTTTACCCTTAGGCTACGTGCATCATTCCATTGCAGGGCACGATGCTCTACTCGTTGGTCCCAACGGCGGAACTCTTTGTCAATTGCCAACGTATGCGGACTCTCTGAATACACAAGTCAACAACACCCTCGTAACCCTGCAACCGGATGGGAGTGCAAAAGTAGAAGTTAAACAAACTTCCCGCCTGTTTCAATATGAAGACATGGCATCCATTATCGACATGGAGCCTGCCCGGCAGAAAGACTGGCTACGCTCCGACATCAACCTGGTACAGGCTAAAGTCGATGCCATCCGTGCCAACGAAATCAAGCAGAAAGAGCCTCAACTGGATATCTCGTACACCATCGAAAGCGAACAATATGGAAACAAAACCGGAAAACGCCTGTTTATCCCGATCAATATCTTCCACAGAAGCTTTTACAGTCCGAACAACCAGGGAGAACGCACTCAAAGCATTCAAACCAATTATGGCTATCTCGATATAGATAGCATCAGCATCCGCCTGCCGGAAGGATATGAAATAGAATCATTGCCTAAACCCGTTGATCAGGAAAGTAAATTCGGCAAGTTCCGGTCTTCCATTACCTTGGGCGAAGCAGGCTATGTTTTTATCGTTCATCGCCTGCTCTATCACCAAGGCAATTACCCCAAAGAAGACTATACCGATTTCCTGGATTTCCGCAAAAGTATCGCTACTCAATACGGGGCAAAAATAATATTGAAGAAAAGTGGGGAGTAACTACTATTACTCCTCACCGACATTTTCATAAGTACGTTCTTCCTTAATTTCTCCCACACCCGAGAAGTCCGCATAATATTCACGAGACAGTTTCAGGTATTTATCAAACAAACGACGGGTAACGACCAGTTCATCCCCATGAGTGACAGGTGTTCGTGCTTTACCCGTCTGATCCACATAGGCAAGTTCCCATTCAGCAAGCCGGTTGTAAAAGTCGTTTGCACGGAAATCTTCTCTACCGTAAGCCAGGGATAGTCCTTCCTCCTGATAATCAGTACCTGCATCCAAATGTCCCTGCAACATTGTATAGAATTTCTGCCAGCGAGGCAAATAATACCCGTTAATCAAACCTGCCCATTCCCTCCATGAATAGTCAAATATACGCGGATCACCATCAGCCCCCCAAATAGTGACCAATGAAGTTGCATCACGTTCCATCAGATCCTTTTCCTCTTTAGTCTCTCCCCAACTGCGGGCTTCCGTCAACCATCTGTCAAAACTATATTCGCTACGTGTATAAAGCAGTTCATCCATATCTCTCAATAATTCAAGAAAACGTCCTGAGTGCAAGGCAAAGGCCGCCTTATCCCTGGAAGCAAATGCTTCTGCCGCCTTTTTGTGCACTAATTGTCCCAGATTAGTCATCATCTGGCGTTGCACATCTACAATATCAAAACGATAAGGTTTGGAAAATGCCAGTTTATCAGCATCCTTCAAAAGCTGCGACTGAGCCCGAATCACCAACATCGGTTCATAAGGAATACCCAAACCCGCATTCGGACCAGACTTCTTTACATTCAATGCCGGACGAGCAGCTACAATAGAGCTCCTTTCCGTTCCATTCGTACCCCGACGATAAGGACCTTCCAACAGGTACATCCACGCTTTTCCGGCAGCAGTTGATTTCGCCCCATACCGACGTTCGGCATAAGCCGCAAGCCATGCCTGCAAAGGGATACTATCAGCATGATTGGGCATTTCAAAAGCCAGTTCATAGTAAACAGGATTCTGCTCAATGGCCTCCATAAAAAGTCCGGACCCACACACATTCGGATAACGCGCCTTCGCTTTCTTATACTGGTTAGAAGCCAGCAAAGCTAAATCGCCATGCATATTGATACGTCCGCCAAAATTGTGAAGATTACCAGCTATCACAGGATATCCCCAACCACCGTTAGCAGCAGTTTTCGATCCGTTTAAGTCCAATATCAGTAAAGATTCCTTAGGAACAGCTTTCACTATATCTTCCCGCATACTCCATGCCTGCATCACCCACAAAGCTCCCGCATCAAATGTCTGGAAAAGCTTATGTATGGTCTGTCCCACCCCTGTCAGATATTCAGGTGTATCTATCGGAGGAGCGCTCTCGTGAAAAGGATCGGCTGCGTATACCCCATAGCTACCAAACAATTTATCCTGCTCTTCCAGAAAAGCCAAGCCCATTTCATGAAACAAAGGGTCAGTCGGGTCTAGTTGAGCAGTACCGTCAAAACCACACCACTTCCGCTTCATGCTGATTTTGGCTTGCGGATATTTAGCTTGCAATTCCCGTGGAACATATCCCGAAAAACCCTGCTGAATAGGTTGCATCCCTAATTCCAACTGACGCGCCAGTATCTTTTTACCCAATATGACATGCTTATCTATCACCGATTTAGGCAAAGGACCACCATAACTCTGAATATTCTGCATCCACTGCCATGCCGAATGTCCCGGTCCAGTGAGAAAAGCCCGGGCTTCTTCTTCCGTGAAATTAAAACGTAACAGCGTATTATACCATACACCATCCAGCCCTACAGAAAACAAAGGCATATTGATAGCATTCATCGCCATGTAGTCCAGTTCTTGTTGCCAACGTTCCCAATTCCACCACGCCGCAGTATAGCTTACCGTACAATAGTTCATATAAACGCGGTATTTACCATTAATAATCCTCCGTTCTTTATTCGCAGGCTGTGGCAATTTCGCAGGCAATTTCAATTGATTACCAAACCAGGATACATGAGCATGGCACGTATACTTCAAATACCAGTTGAAAGCAGTTGCCAAGGAGACAGCATTGTTTCCCCGCAGGATAATTCTCTGCCCGTCACCATCCACTTCATAAACATCACTTCCATTTTCCGGCTGTATCATCTCTAACCGATACTGCGAAGCATAACCGGGAGTAACCCGCTCTATCAGGTCATACACTGCCTTTTCCGACGTTCCGCCGCCCCATACCGGCAAACCACTGAAACAAATAAATAAGGTAATCAAACAGAAATTCTTCATAGCATATTATTTTGGAGGCAAAAATAGTTGCGTTATCGATAAAAGGGTATTGATAATGTACCAAATGTTTGAACTCATGTCTCAAAAGGAATAAATATTTTGTTTTATTCCGGTCACTGTTCGATAATAAGCGGACAACTGTCCGATAATGAACAGCTTACTATTTCTATTATTTACTGATTTTCAACCACTTATTACTTTGGCACAGGAATTGACTATTATTAAGCGAAAGCGGTCAGCAAAAAAAATAAAGATTATCTGCCACTTTTCAGCAAGTAGTTCCGTCTAACAGATAAGAGCGAAAACCAAATAGAAATAGTAACAATTAAAAAATAAAGATTATGAAAACTACAAGTTTATTTAAAGCAGTCGCATTGGTAGCTATTATGGTAGCAAGTGTTCTCAACTCCGAAGTGAAAGCTCAGGACGGTTTCATAACAAATCAAGTGATGAACGGCGAATTAGTCGCATCCAAAACTATCTTCAAACAAGAAGGCTCTTATCTGCAACGCCACATGCAATACACTTTTACTTATGACGACCAAAACCGTCTGATTAGCAAAGAAGCATCCAAATGGGATGGTGCAAAAGATGTGTGGGTGCCCTATTTCAAGATGACTTACCAGTACAGCGATAATGAAATAACCATGAATTACGCCCGCTGGAACGAATCTCACAAAGCTTATGATGAAGCCGTTCAGAAAAGCGTATACGAACTGAATGACGCAAATATGCCGACGGCTTACAAAGCCTACAAGCAAGACAATAAGAATAAATCAGATTGGACTCTGGTTAACCACAAGCAGATGGACTTCACGACCAATCTATTAGCAATTGCAAAGTAATAAATATAGAAATTAAAGTTAACAATTAGTTGAAAAGCACGGGCCGGGAGGCTCGTGCTTTTTTAGTTATCCGATTACAAAACAGCTATAAAGCACCTAATACCATTATATTGAATGCTACTATTGAAGGTGTGTCATAATGCAGTACTATCTCAATTCTCCTCCTCCCGGGAGGAGGGGAGCTTAAGTTACTTTCCAGTTTTGACACACCTTCATCAGATAAACAAAGTTAAGGTTCTGGCTATTAATTACTAAATCTACAATAAATCTTTATGTCAATACATATCTTAAATCTGATAATGGGTATACCTCCGGCACATAATGCTTATTCACTATGACAGAAGGGGTTTTACTTATCTTTTGTTCCCGACAATATATCTGTTGTTTTGTCCACACATCACGTACCTCAGCCGTTATATTATATATACCCGCGTCTTCCATGTGCCTGGTTTCATACCACTCCCCCAAAAGCTCTATTGCCCTATCCCAACCAACAACGTAATAAGCCGCAATAATAACCTGGGCAATTTCCTCACCCAACCTATCATTTGGAAATGTTACCAATACTAATGACACGGGAACACTTGAAGCAATTTCTACTATATGACGATGAACACTTGCACAATTCCTGCAATTGGGATTAGTCACTATCATCAATTCATTACTACCTTCTTTTTGATTATGCAATGCAATATCCCGACTTACCATTTTCCCGATCTGAGGTTTTAATGCCAACAATGTTTGAAAAGTTTCCGGGTTAAGCAGGCTGCCAAAATATTTTTTTAAAGTAATCCTTTCCTTCTCTCCGGTTTGTATGGCTCTCAACTGTAGTTCAAAAATCAAACAGATATACCCTATGACCACAAATGCGAAAAGTGAGGATAATGACAACTCCATTACAAAATCATTTTTCAATATATAAAGAGCTACCGCACTACCCCATACCGCAAAATCAGCCAATACACAAAGCATGCAGGCTTTACGCAAAATAAAAACTTGATAAATAATAGAGTATAAAGAAAGCGTCACGGCTACAACACAACATACAACTGAAATTATATAAAAATCATCCTGCCGGATAAGCGAGAATAGATAAAGAGGCGCAAAGTATAGCAGAGATAATTCCCCTAACCCTAACCCTGCTATACTTGCCCCTTTAGAGTGAAACACTTCATTGCAATTCACTACCTTACCGATATTACAAAATCGCTCCATGAATTCCCCGTTCACCCGCTCTTTGTAGAGGATGGCGACAGATACGAGTATTCCAAAAAACAATACAGATAAATAGAACATAAAGGCAAGCGACCGACTCTGACAAAACGCAGTCTGGAGTCCCAATATCAGGACAAAGAGCAAAGCAATAATAAATCTATAACGCAATAAATAAAATACGATATTTCTCATTATATAAAATTGCTCGTTCGGTGTTGCTTCAGTAGGTTCTCCCAATAAGACTGTACCTGTCCAATGCTGTAGAAACTTGTCTACCTTTACATGTCGTTTACCACCCTCTCCATTGATAAATTCTACGATGAAATCGTCCTTTTTCGTCACAACACAAAAAGATTTTTTGTCCACCTCAAGCATTGTGATAAAAGGAGTTTCCAGTTTTAAAAAGTAATCACGTGACAGGAGCCGAAACACCTCATTCTTTATATGAAGCGCATCCAGTGCATCACTGATACCGCGCATACCGCCTCCCAACGGAGTACTAAGCAGGCGATGTACAGTATCTCTACTTACCTTTACAGACAATGTCCGCAGATAACGATAGAGTACGACACTGATATTATCAGCCCCGGTCATGATTACCTTCGTTTATCTATCAGGATATTATAAAGAAAAAGTGCCTTCTAAGGAGGTTCCGTCAGAAATAACCTCTATTATATATTCTCCACTATCTTCTCCGTTCAAATCAATAGAAAAGTTTGTAGGACTAAGAAGCGTCTTTGAACAAACAGTTTTCCCTGTAGTTTCATTTATAACACTGATTGCAACAGTAGGGAATACTTTTTCAAAATAAACAGTTATTTCTCCATTATCCAAGTAAGCATACACCGGTTGGAGAACAACACTACGAGTTTTGGGAGCATCTTCCGGACTGGTACTACTGGTTTGGTCACTTATATCCCTATCACCACTTTTCTGTATAAACACAATCTCCTTAAATCCAAAACCCAATTGTGCTTTCACTGAGCTACCTAAAACCAAAAATAGAAATAAAATAGATAATACTCTTTTCATAATGCATAACTTTTTGTTTGATGCCGCTAAACTACAAAAGTCCATGCGAAAAGAGTGTGTCATAAGTGTGCCATCCCTATATTTTACGCAAGATTTCTTTGAATTCGCTGTTTTGTTCAACGCCAATCCGCTCACATAAAGCATTCTTTTTCCGATAAAGTGTTCTTCTGGAAGAATGCATCAAATATGCCAAATGAGCAAATGGAAAATCTGTCAAACTTAAACATACTAAATAGAGTTCCTCTTTGGATAATTGATACTTGACATGAAAACGTGAGATGGCATTATTCCACTGAGAGTCCATGCTGACGATTAATTCCTGCCATTCTTGATCGCTTATTTCTTTATCTGATGTATCTGTATCCAGATGATCTTTTATAATCGCCTGCATTTTTGCATAAAGTGGCGAATGTAGGAAGGCCTCTTTTACCAAAGCTTTTCTCCTTAAAACCATCTCATCCAGTTCTACCCGTAGTTTTTCCCTTTGCTCTTCATCAATCCGGCAAGAAACTAACTCTTTCCTTAAATTTTCAATTTCCAGATCTCGTTGAGTAATTTCCTCCTGTAGACAAGCATAATGTTGACTTAAGTCTTGGTTTACCTTCTCTAATTGCTGATTGTTCTTTTGCAGCAAATCGTATTTTCCTCGATATTGTTTATTTTTTCTATAAAGAAAAAAAACAATTATGACTATTATGATTATTACCGGTATAAAGATATACAGGTACATATTTAAACGTCCTTTATAATATAATTGCTGAAGTGTCACTTGCGCATCAGCTTCTGCTTCAACTATTTTATCAGTTATTGCATTTCTACGAGATTGATATAAACTATCTTTATATGCAGAGCTATACCTTTCCAATTGCATAGAAAGAGCAGCATTCCCCTGCAACATCGCTATATCCGCTAAACGCATATAAGTATCAGATTTTCGTCCATAGTCTTTGCTTAACAAGCTCTTATTCAAATAAAAAGTTGCAGAATCATATTGTCCGATTCTATAGTAAGCATCCCCTAAAATAAGAAAAGCTCGATAAGCCCGTACAGTATCCTTTCGCAAGGAAAGATTAAGTTTTCCATAAAATAAAGCTTTTTCACCTTGCTCCATTCGACTATATAAACGACTTAACATAGCTGAAATATCAGCCTTTATCCCATTGTTATCTACTCTATCTACCATTGCAAAGGCATCCAACAATCTTTGTTCAGCAATCGAAAAATAGTTGTCTCCTTTCATAAAAGCAATAGAACCTTGCCTAGATAGGGATTCTGCCCAAAGAGTAGTATCCTTTAATTCTTGAGCAATACCTTCCATTAACTGATATACAGAATCTGCTTTTTCATTAAAATTCTGTACATAATAAATATAGCCTATATTATTGTATATCAATCCCAATTGCCGTTTTTCCACAGTTTCCTTCGTCAAAGATGCAGCTATAAGATATTCTCTGAGTGCCTCTGCCTGACGGTTCATGTCTCTATACACACATCCCCAATAATAGTGTGCACTTGCCCGCATCTTTACATCCCCCACTTTATCATAATGTGCAACAGCGTAACGTATCAGCGAATCATCTACCTGTACAACATAATTTTTATCTCTTGCCTGTGTCAGCAACAGCGCATAATAGGCACTATCAGCCGGTGAGGCAAATTCCTGAGTAGAGATATTCTGCAAAACAGACAAGGCACTATCCGGCAGCGACCGCATAAGGGAATCTGCCCATATCAATTGCTTGTTATTGCTTTGCCGGGCTGTACAGGCCAACAGCAAAAAAGCAACTAAAAAGAGTATAATAGCTTTAGTTTTTCCCATTCTATAAGTCATCTACTGAGTCCTTAGTTGGACAAAGATAATGTTTTCCGGCCAAAGGTGTCAGATGTTAGAAGAAAGAATAGACCAAAATCAGAAAAAGTAGCCAATCTTACTTTACATTGCCTCCCCCTCATACCCGGTTCGTACCCGGCTCGTATCCGGTTCGCTATTTGTACTTCTGTATAGAAGCGAAAAAGGTACGAATCGAGTACGGAGAAAAAGAGTTTTTAACCAAAAACGGAACATAATAGTAGTGGATTATCTCCGTGTGAAACGTCAACTGCATACAAGAGTCAGAAAACCGTTTATAAACAATACATTATCAATACATTACCACTTTTCGGAAAAATTCTTGAACGCTTATGGCAAAAATGGCAGGTCGAAAAGAAAACTTTCCCATACCTTTGCCAACGCAACGAGAACCAAACATCGCTGCATACTGAACAACACGATGAAGATTGCTGCAGAAGTCTTTTTAGCAAGTTCACAAAGAAAACTAATTTATTTACAACACAAAAAAGAAAAAATTATGGGAACAATTAAACAAGGAATCCTCGGAGGATTCTCAGGAAAAGTAGGTACAGTAGTAGGTAGTACATGGAAATCGGTACATTATATGCGTGCATTGGCGGTAAGTTTCAGTGATCCACGCACCGAGAAACAGAAGAATCAACGCTCTAAATTTACAGCAGCTGTTAACTTCACAAAAGCAATGACACCCTTTCTGCGTTTTGGATACAAAGAATTTTCCGGACAGCAATCAGCATTCAATGCTGCCGTATCGTATATTCTGAAACATGCAATGAAAGGTAGCGGAACAAATGTCTCAATTGACTACAACAAAGCTTTGGTGACACGTGGCAGTCTGGTACCCGCATTGGATGCCACAGTAACCGTAAACGAAAGTAAAGTAACTTTTGCCTGGACCGACAACAGCGGAATGGGTGACGCAACAGTTACAGATGCCGCCATGTTACTGGCATACAACAAGGACAAAGGAATGGCTGTTTATGATATAGCAGCAGCCACACGCTCCGATGCCAAGGCAGAACTGAAACTTCCCGCCAACTGGAAGGACGATGCACTGGCCATTTACCTCGGTTTCTGCAACGAAGACGTCACAAACGTAGCCAACAGCATATGCTTGCAAGACACTCCGGTAAGTGGAGGTTCGGAAGGCGATGGCTCTGAAGGCGGTGGCTCAGGCGATGGTGGCCTGGATGAGAACCCACTGGGATAAACTGACGGCAAACGGCCGGGATTGAAAAAGAAAAGGGAAGCTGAACGGAACTAAATTCTCCGGCAGCTTCCCTTTGTTTATTTCTAACTATAATGATAATTTCTTACTTTACCTCTTCTCCCTTTAGTGTTGCTGAACTAGCTTCTGTAATTTTCACCATTACAAAATCACCAATACGGTGCGTACCACGGTCGAACACCACGACACGATTTTGCTCCGTACGCCCTACAAGCTGTTCACGCGAACGCTTGGAAACTCCTTCCACCAGAACTTCATATGTCTTACCAATACAGCGGGCATTAGACTCGGCGGAAAGGCGGTTTTGCAGAGCAATAATCTCATTCAACCGACGTATCTTTGCCTCTTCGGGTACATCATCCGGCAAATGCTTGGAAGCATAAGTACCCGGACGCTCAGAATACTTAAACATAAAAGCTGAGTCATAAGCACATTTCTCCATCAGAGAAAGGGAAAGCTGATGATCTTCTTCCGTCTCGGAATGGAAGCCTGAGAAGATATCTGTGGATAAACCACAATCGGGAACAATGCGATGGATAGCATCGACACGGTCCAGATACCATTCACGGGTATATTTACGATTCATCAGTTTCAAGATACGAGAACTTCCACTCTGTACAGGCAGGTGGATATGTTTACACACGTTGGGAACCTGTGCAATGACTTCCAGCGTTTCGTCACTCATATCCTTGGGGTGCGAAGTAGTGAAACGGACACGTACACCCGGCGCAGCCTCAGCTACGGTACGGAGCAGCATAGGAAAAGTTACAACTTCTCCGTTCGGTTTCTCAAAACGGTAAGAGTTGACATTCTGACCCAGCAAAGTGACTTCTTTATAACCTTTCGCCACCAAGTCGGACACTTCATTAAGAATGCTTTCCACATCACGGCTACGTTCCCGTCCACGGGTATAAGGAACAATGCAGTAGGTACAGAAATTGTTACATCCACGCATAATGGATACAAACCCGGAAATGTGATTACCGCAAATACGCGAAGGGATAACATCCCGATAAGTCTCAGTGGTAGAAAGCTCTACATTAATTGCTTTCTCGCCCGCCTCCACAGCAGCAACCAAGTCAGGAAGAGTAAGATAAGCATCAGGACCTACCACCAGATCAACATGATGATTAGTGATCAGATCATCCTTTACCCGTTCGGCCATACATCCCAATACTCCCACAATCAAATTGCGTTTCTTCTTTTTGAGCGAATAGAAAAATTCCAGACGATTGAGAATCTTCTGCTCGGCATTGTCACGAATGGAGCAAGTGTTCATAAACACTGCATCCGCTTCTTCCAGCGTATCAGCCGTTGAATACCCCGCCATCTGCATCACAGAGGCAATAACTTCACTGTCCGCCACATTCATCTGGCAGCCATAGGTTTCAATGAACAACTTCTTGTTGTCATCAGCAGTTGCAGATTTAAAGTCTGCTCCCGTTACTTTTTCCATAATTTCCTGTTTTTATGACTCACCACGGATTACGCGGATTAACACAGACTATCTTCCCCAATGAGAAGTTTACAGAAAACTCAAAAAACATCTGTGTCAATCTGTGTAATCCGTGGTGAAAGAATTTCAGCTGCAAAGATACGCCTTCGGCACTAAATTACAGATGAAAAGGCAAAAAATAACACTCAATAGTTAGAAAATAAGGTATTTCTCATAATAAATGTTAATCGACCAAACATTTTCGAGACTGTTATTTGGCATAAAGGATTTTATTTCACAAATTTGCGTAATGAAAGAAACATTAGATTTTTTCATAGTTAAGGTTTAGGTTAAAAAAAATAAGGGGAGCTGTGAAGCTGCCCTTTTTTCATGCCTAAAAATTGGCTGTTATTCAGATAAATTAGTTACCTTTGGCGGTGAAAAACTTAAATGAGTATGGATGGTATCTTACAGTTTCTGTTAATCGTAGGCATAATTGTTATCGGAGTTGTTAAGCAGTTCAAGAAAGAAGCAAAGAAGAACGCTGAGAACAGGCCTGCTATGCCTGTGCCGGAAAATGATATTGACGAAAGCGCATTACCCATTCCTGAAGCCTGGGGAAACACATATGGTGGATTTATTCCCGAAGGTCCCGCCCCCCAAATACCCTCCGTTTCGACAACAAAAGAAGAATATCAATTCTCTGCTTCAAAACATATTTTTGGAGGAGATTCTACAAATACATCTCCCAAGCATACCACAACTCATCCGAAACAGAAGATTTCTCCTCCTCTGTCCACTCCGCAAAAACCTGAAACCGATTCCGAATACTCCATTCATTCGGCAGAAGAAGCGCGGAAAGCCATCATCTGGTCGGAAATACTACAACGGAAGTATTGAATAAGTGGAGAGTGGAGAATTGAGAGTGGAGAGTTAAAAAAGCTTTTCCAGTAATTTATGAATTTTCACATAGGAAAAATAACTAAATACATTATGGCATTCAATTACATCTCGGCAGCGGAAGCTGCAAGCCTGATCAAACATGGCTACAACATCGGCTTGAGCGGATTTACTCCCGCTGGAACAGCCAAAGCCGTTACGGCAGAATTAGCAAAAATAGCGGAAGCTGAACATGCAAAAGGAAACCCTTTCCAGATAGGAATCTTCACAGGTGCCTCTACGGGTGACTCCTGCGACGGTATACTATCACGCGCCAAAGCAATCCGCTATCGTGCTCCTTACACAACCAATTCCGATTTTCGTAAAGCAGTAAACAGCGGAGAGATTGCCTATAACGACATCCACTTGTCTCAGATGGCACAGGAAGTTCGTTACGGTTTCATGGGCAAAGTAAACATTGCCATTATCGAAGCTTGCGAAGTAACTCCCGACGGCAAGATTTATCTGACCGCAGCCGGTGGTATCGCTCCCACCGTTTGCCGCCTTGCCGACCAGATCATCGTGGAACTGAATGCTGCTCACAGCAAAAATGCTATGGGACTGCACGATGTATACGAACCGCTTGATCCGCCTTACCGCCGCGAAATACCTATCTATAAACCAAGTGATCGCATCGGTCAACCGTATATCCAGGTAGACCCGAAAAAGATTGTAGGCGTTGTGGAAACCAACTGGCCGGACGAAGCACGCAGTTTTGCCGAAGCCGATCCGTTGACTGACAAGATTGGTCAGAATGTAGCCGACTTCCTGGCTGCGGACATGAAGCGCGGAATCATTCCGTCAACCTTCCTGCCGTTGCAATCCGGTGTAGGCAATATCGCTAACGCTGTGCTCGGTGCACTGGGACGTGACAAGACCATCCCGGCATTCGAAATGTACACGGAAGTTATTCAGAATTCCGTAATCGGATTGATCCGTGACGGTCGCGTGAAATTTGGTAGCGCTTGCTCACTCACTGTAACAAACGACTGTCTGCAAGGTATTTATGATGATATGGACTTCTTCCGTGATAAACTGGTGCTCCGCCCGTCGGAAATCTCCAATAGTCCGGAAGTTGTACGCCGTCTGGGAGTTATCTCCATCAACACGGCTATCGAAGCTGACCTCTACGGAAACGTTAACTCTACACATATCGGCGGCACGAAAATGATGAACGGTATTGGCGGAAGCGGTGACTTCACACGCAACGCTTATATTTCCATCTTTACTTGTCCGTCCGTCGCCAAGGAAGGTAAGATCAGCGCCATTGTTCCGATGGTATCTCACCACGACCATACAGAACATGACGTAAACATCATCATTACTGAACAAGGTGTTGCCGACTTGCGTGGTAAGAGCCCGAAAGAACGCGCACAGGCAATCATCGAAAACTGCGTTCATCCGGATTACAAGAATATCCTCTGGGATTATTTGAAAATAACTGATGGTAAATCTCAGACTCCGCAAGCAGTCCGCGCTGCATTGGCTATGCATGCAGAATTGGCAAAAAGCGGAGACATGAAGAATGTAGATTGGGCACAGTATAAGTAAGCTACGAGTTACGGGCTACGAGCTACAAGTGTAAATCAGTACGAGCTATAAGAAACGAGCTACGAGTTCTGCGATATCAACGCAGCCACTCGTAGCTCGTAGCTTGTAGCTCGTAACTATTTTATTACTTCATCACATACAGCATCCTGAAAAGCGCGTGCTTTAGCTCCTGAAAGTACATTCTGATTCATGATGGCAAAAGCCACTTCATGCCCGTTTGCGGCACGCAAATAGCCGGCCAAGCAATTAATAGCTGTAAAGGACCCAGTTTTGGCATGTACATTCTTATGAGAGGGAGTCCCGCGTTGCATCCGGTATTTTAATGTCCCATCTACACCGCCAATGGGCAAAGCCTTATACAACTTCTGAAAAACATCCGTGCGCGAATAAGCAAACTTCAGGAAAGAAACCAGCAGATCAGGAGAGATATAATTATAATTGGAAAGTCCACAGCCATCAGCCAGTTTATAGTTATCCGCATCTCCTCCCAAAGCTTTTATCTGCTTACGAATGGCAGAAAGCCCGTCTTCATCCGAAATTCTTTTTTTACCGGTAGCTTGGGCACCCAAACGACAAAGCAAAGCCTGGGCATTCAGATTATCACTTTCTTTCATTATCTGATTGACTACATCTTGAGTGGAAGTCTCAAACAAAGCCATTTGCACTGAAAGACTATCTTTCTGCAATTCGTTGAAAGCATAACCGGCGGGGCATTGAATACCTTTTGCTCGCAGGCGTTCAAGAAAAGTATACATAAAGAAATCCTGGGAGGAATAGATATTCACTGTACCTATCCGCTTACTTTCCACGTTTCCTTTAATAATCACATCATTGCCATTCTGCAACCAATCCCGGGAAACACCAAAACGTCCGGCAGAAGGAGTACGGGACTGGGTTTCATTGGTCACAGTATAATAGGAAGAGGCGGGAACACATTCGATATTTGCCATTTCTCCTTTCTCACCCGGAGAAGCGGTTACGGTAACCAGACCTTTATTCAGCATCAACGGTGAGAGATAGGGTTGGTATGAGGCAGGCGTATCATCCCATGCCCAGCCACTTCCCCAATAGATGGAGTCTTTCATAGAAACATCACCGTATACGTTACCTGCTATCACCGAAAAGGGGAAGCGGCTCACCGTATTCACCAGAGAGTCTAAAGCTTCATCATCAAATTCAGGATCATATCCACCGACAACGTATATGTCACCCTTCAGTGTATCCCGTTCAATCACTCCCTGATACCACACCTCCGTTTGAAAAGGTTCATCCGCATCGGGGCGGGCAAGGGCGGTAATGGTAGTCAGCAACTTCATGGTAGAAGCCGGACGGGAAAGTTTATCCGATTGATAGGTATATAAGGATTTCCCTGTAGTCAGATCGTATACGGATATACCAACGTTGGAACCGGCAGGAAGCTGATATTTTATCAGGGTATCCAGGCGGGAAGAGAGACTCTTAGCACTCGTATTCTGCCCCCATAGTACTATGGGAATAAATAAGAGAGAAAGAGTAAGCGACAAAAGATATTTTTTCATGTGCATTTAATTACTGATAAGTACTAATATTAAATTACCTGTTGAGGGAATTAGTACCTTTTGATATACTTACGAATCATATTTCAGCCGAATGAAATTCTGCAACCGGCTTTTCAAACTTTCCTCCACAGGCATGGCAGACATACTCCCAATGATTATTTCCCGGAGGAGTAGCCGCCAACAAAGAGGCGATGACCGACATGACAGCCCGTAGCCGATGCTCTTTCTTCAACACAAACTTAATGTCAGACGAACCGCAGAAAGGGCAATATTTTAATTGCTCCGGGATCATCTCATTCTGTTCCAGCAAGCGAACGGCAGCTTCATAATCGGCTTCGTCGACCAAAACGTCCACTCCGGCAATATCATTGATGTAGCCGCGCAACAACGTAGACATATTCTCATTGTGAAGAAGGGAAGAAATGCCTTCATTCTCCAATGCTCCCTGAATGATGTGTGCCTGAGCAGCATCGTTACAAGTAATCAGTTTTACAGTTTTCATCGTTCTAATATTTTATATGAGTCCTGAAAAGCGCTAAGAAGCGATTGTGATTATCATAATGCTTCCTTAAAGATTTCAGAAACCGTAGGATGGGGGAAAATGATTTTCTTCCATTCCGTAGTAGTCAGTTTCAACTCGATGGCCATACCTGCCAAAGTGATGATTTCAGAAGCCGGATTGCCCAAAACATGTGCCCCCACTATCGTTTCATCATCCGCTATCAGAAGTTTGCAAACTCCATTCACACCTTCATTTTCAGCAACGAAACGCCCGGAGTAGGCCATTGGAAGCTTTGCAACCCGATAGCTGATACCTTTTAGTTGCAGAGTTTCTTCCGTTTGCCCCACACCGGCAATCTCCGGATTGGTATATACCACCCCGGGAATAGCCCAATAGCTCATAGCATCCTTCTTGCCAAGTATCGTATGCACAGCTACTTCCGCCTCACGGACGGCTGTATGTGCCAGTAAAGAATAACCAGTCAGGTCACCACATACATATACTCCCGGAGTAGAGGCTTGCATACATTCGTTCACACAGATATTTCCCCGTTCAGTCCTTCGTAAATCCAGGTTTTCGAGCCCGAATCCTTTTATCACCGGACGACGGCCTACGCTCATCAATAATCTATCAGCCAATACAGCACCTGCACCTTCCGCATTCTCATAACTCACCTGTACCTGTGGTTTCCCATCATCGGAAGAAGCCTCAGCAATAGATACCACTTTTGTACTAAGCATAAACTTAATTCCACGTTTGGCATACTCTGCACGCAGCATAGCAGAAAGTTCCTTATCCATGCCGCCCAGAATTTCATCAAGCATCTCTATCACAGTGACCTGTACACCCAGACTATTGAAGAAAGAAGCAAACTCGATGCCAATCACTCCACCACCGATAATGGCAAGTGATGCGGGAAGCTCCTTATTATCCAAAGCGTCGCGATGCGTCCAAAAAGGTACGGTATCCACACCGGGAATAGGCGGAACGAAGGTTTCCGAACCCGTACAAAGAATCAGGTTTTCACATTCGTAAGTTTCGCCACCACACTGCACGGTATTCTTGTCAATGATGGTAGCCTCTCCCTGCACGATATTTACACCATGTGCCGTCAGTTTGCCTTTAACGCCCAGCACCAGCTTGCGCACTACCTTCTGTTTGCGGGCAATAATCTTCGGCAAGTCAAATGAGACTTCGGAGACATGCACTGCATATTTGGAAGCATGACGCGCGGCATCATACGTCTTTGCCGAATACAACAAGGTCTTGGTAGGGATACAACCTTCATTGAGGCAGACTCCACCCAAATTTTGTTTCTCGAACAACACTACACTCAATCCGGCTTTTCCGGCTGTTTCGGCAGCAGTATATCCAGCAGGACCTCCACCGATAATGGCAACTTGGTATTTCATAGTCTTATTTATTAGTATACTTGTAAACTGCCTGCAAGTTAATAAAAACCTCTCTTATCTGCACAAAACAATTATCCTTTCTTTGTCTTTTTCACCGTACGCTTCATCTTTAAGGCATATAAATTCAGCTCTATCGAAGATTCGGTTTCTGTTGTATCCCCTTTCTCTTCTACAGACAATAATTCGTGAAGTAACTCACTGCTGCGTTGAGTCAATGTTTTCTGTTTACCTTCATCTGTTTCTGCTGACAAGATATTTAGATTGCGGGAGAGTTCTCTTAAATGGGCAAAAGATTCTATAATGGCAAGAGTCGTAGCCGTAGCCCGGGGACTTTTCAAAACGGTAGCAAGCATATAAAGCCCTTTTTCAGTGAAAGCTTTAGGCTCCATTGTAGCATGCTTTAATGTTTTGAACCGGTCGAAATTTTCGACCAGTTCCTGTTTTTCAGACACTTGTAAAGAGACAAGATATCCTTCCGGGAACTTATCCGGATTATTTCTCACCGCTTCATTCACCCTTTTCGTTTCTACTCCGTACAGTATTGCCACATCTCTATCCAACAGGACTTTTTGCCCTCTCAGTTCTATTAGACATGCTTCTATTTCCTGTTCCCTGATGACTTGTAATTTGTTTTCCATACTTTATATGTATTTTGTTGATTTAAAGACCTACAAGGTACAACTAATATTCTACAAAAAGTATCACCCCCTATCTTTTTCTTGCTAAAAAAACATACCTTTGTTTGCAGTATTTTCCAATAAAATACGTCTATAAACAAAAGCTATTTAAACTAACGAAACTAAAGATACATGAAACGAACGAACGTACTCCAAGCGCTAATATTCTCCATTGTCATCCTTTTCGGCGGAACAGCCTGTGATAATGCAAATGATGAACGTTTCTCTTCTACAGAAGAATTTACTGTCGAAGGCGATGCAAGCTCCATAGAGATCCCGATGACCAGAACCAACTGGATTGTGGCTTCCGTTATGTATCCGGATGGAGGCATCATGACAGATGAGAATGGGTATCCCTTAAAACTGGAGGGTATGGGCACCGTACGCTTCCATTGGGGCAGCATCACCCGCGACAAGGCAAAATCCCTGACTATACAACTGAATGATAACTTTGCAGGGGAAGAGCGCAGATTGATTCTCAAACTGAGTACCGAACAAGGACTTTACTCAGAACAAATATTCATCCAGCAGAAGATATGCACCAATTACTATCAGATAGAATCCATCACTTACTCCCTGGATGAATTTGATGGAGTAAGAGAAGCCGGAACAAAGCCTTGGGGAATCACCTGGATAGACAGAACCGGTAGCGGAGAAGAAATAAAGAAGACTTCCTTTTTCCCCTTCTACAATGCTTTTACTGAATATTACTTCGATACCTATACCGGCGAATATCCCAAGGAATGGATGAATCCCGAAGGAGAAAGCCGCTATGTGGATATGCCGGGAAACATTGTAGACGGACAAATTATCTTCGAGCAAGAAAAGCAGAAATACACCGACAGAGGCATGTACAGAGGTGAATTAAAAGATATTAGTTTCGAGATGGACATGGTCGGCATGAAGCAAAACAGATATCAGGCTGACATCTATTATAAAACCTTGCAAGTTAGTTACACTATGACCTTGTCAAGGCCCGGCAGCGACACAAAGAAAATCATTACAGGGAAACTGCTAAAGAATTACCCTTATGATTGTTCTCCTATACGCCATGAGGTCAGCGACCTGCCGCCGGAAGACGCATAGACGGTAAGTTTTCAACAATCTCCTCCCGACTCACGGTAGGAGGTTGTTTCTCCGCTAACTTGCGACACACCAATGTACCTATTTTCAAAGCATCTTCTTCTGATGTAAAAGCTGTCTTCTCACCTATGGCAGGTATATAAGGCTGATAAATCAGTGTATCTGCCCCGTAAACCACCACATATCCATATCCCCCTTCCACTTGCATGGAACGGCAGGATAACTTTTCTCCGGCGGCATTCGTACGCCCGGAACAATAAGAAAGGCATACTGCCACAAGGGACAGTACACCTATCTTCACAATAAACATCAGCTTCATAAATCTTTATATAGAAAAAGCACTAATCAACATCTTCCTGCTCATAAGGCAAGAGCTCATAGACATCATCAAAATAACTGGTTCCCGAAGATCCCGACAGTACAAAACCCCGCTTACCTGTGGAGAAAGACACCGCATAAGAACGTGATGAACCTCCGGAACTGACATTATGCACATTCGTCATCGGCGTATAGTCATCATCAGAATCACCATACCACAAATCTTCTTCAGGATCATATACCCAATAATCACTGGTCACCCCACTACGGGTTCCTGTAGCGATATATCCCCTACCGTCTATGACGAAAGATACGGTACCCGCACGGGTAATGGCATAATCGTCGTCATAATCTTCATCACTATCATTATTGGCAATGTCACGCAACTGTTTCCAATCACTACCGTCGAACTTCCATAAATCGTCTACCAAAGTACCATTGTTATCCCCACAACAAATGTAAGCCACATCATCTATAACGAAAGCTGTACCGTACTGACGTTTATATCCACCAAATCCACTCACGATTGTCCATTGCTGTCCGGTAGCGGCATTAGGGTCGAAACGATAGAAGTCCTTCAAGTAGTTGTCATTATACCCCGTACCCACATAGCCATATCCACCGATAGAAAAAGCCAGCGCACCATAGCGCGCACCTCCGCCAAAGTCATCTTTCCGTGTCCAGCTGTCTGTATTGGGATCATACTCCCAAGTATCCGCCAGATTCGTAGACTCATTTTTCTGGACACCGGTGGTAATGTAGCCTTTTCCATTTAGAGCAAACGCAGTTGCACTGTGGCGACCTTGCGCCTCATCGGGCATATCGGCGCATTGTGTCCAATAATCATTGTTGATGTCGTACACCCAAAGGTCCTTCAGGTATGTCTTGTTTGTCCCACGGAAACCGCAGCACAGATAGCCTTTATTATCGATGGTGAAACTACTGGCTTGTCCCCGTGCAACCCCGTCCAGGTCCGACCTTCTCATCCATACACCCTGGGTGTATTCATCGTCGTCCGTACAACTGCCGGCCAGGCATCCAACCGCCAGCAGCATCATTCCAAATAATAGTCGATTCATTTTTTCTTCAGAACTTGTTTTAATTACTATATTTTTGGTAGCAAAAGTAGGCGGCAAGTACTTCATCAGCAAATATAACCGACAAACAGCACTAATTTTTCGGTAAATAGCTTTACCGATAAAACCCGCCCGATAGCCGATTTTAATAGGAAGATATGGAAGATTTCATTTTCCTTTGCGAAAGAATTTAAGAGTTACAAGCTACGAGTGCCTTTCGGTATGATAGCGCAGCCACTTGTAGCTCGTAGCCTATAACTTGTAGCTCAAAAACACTATGAACAATGAAAAAGTTATTGTATAGCCTGATTATAATAATCGCCGCCATCTGTGCCTGCCAGGACGAAAACTCAGAACTGGGCAAAAGCCTGGTCGACAGTTCTTTTTACAATATATATGTAGACACTTGCACCGTGGATATCAGCACCATTCTTATGGACTCCATAGAAACCAGGGGAGACAGCATCTGCCAGCTGGGACATTACAAGGATCCGTCATGGGGCGAAGCCTCTGCCACCTACTATGCCGAATACTCCGCAAACAGTTTCACTCCCAACGAGAACTACAGTTACAGCTTCGACTCACTCGTACTGCGGATGACACCCTCCGGCCACTTCTGGGGCGATACGCTGACACAGCAACGCATCTCCGTATACCGGCTGAAACAGCCTATTTATCTGGATGATGACGAAGATTTATACACCACCACCGCGTTGCCCACCGAGAGTACTCCCCTGCTCAGCTTTACCTTCACTCCACGCCCCGGACAAAAAAGAGAATTGGAGATACGTCTGCCCGACGAACTGGGTAAAGAACTGCTGACAGACCTCATAGCCGAAGAAGACTACTTCGACAGCCAGGATAAGTTCAAGGAAAAATTTCCCGGACTGGCCCTCGTGGCCGAAAGCAACGGAGGATGTATCATAGGATTCCTGGTGAATGAATCATCCATGGCCATCACCCTGCATTATAAAGAGATAACCAGCCAGCGCACGGAAAAAGAACTGATATTCAGCGTAAATACAGATTATGCCTACACGGGTATTCGTCACGACCGAACAGGGACTTCCCTTGCCACTCTGGAAAGCGGAATAGAAAACCTTATCCACTCCTACGATCTGGACAAGCATGCGTATATGCAGGGACTAACCGGGCTCTACAACCAGATAGAGTTCCCCTATCTGAACAATTTACAGGATGCGGGAGAAATCGTCTCCATAGAAAGCGCCACCCTCTACCTTTATCCGCAGGCCGGAAGCTATAACAAGCTGAACCAGCTACCGGAAGATATCCGCCTCTACATCACGGACGAAAACAATGTGTTGGAAGACTATGTATATGGCAGCGACGGCGTAACGGTACAGACTGGCAATCTGAGTGTGGACGAGATGTTCGGGCGGGATACCTACTACTCTTTTAACGTGACCGAATTCATCCGCAACAACTTCGGCACATGGGGCATCAAACGACAGAAACTACTGCTGAGTCTGCCGGACAATGAAATGATAACGACCTTCAATCAGATAATCTTTGCCAACGACCCCGACCAGGAGAGACAATGCAGATTAGATATCAGATTTAAAATATACAACGAAAAATGAAACATCACCACCGAATTCCCCTTATGCTGTGCAGTTTATGTGCAACAAGCCTTTCTATCGTAGCCCAAAACACCACAAACCTGCCCACTTCCATGTATGGAATAGGTGAATTAAGTACCAGCGACGGCGGACGCTATGCCGGAATGGGCAATATCGGCATAGCCCTGAACAAGCCCGGCTTCCAGAACACTCTGAACCCGGCAGCCATCACCCGAATGGACAGCACCTGCTTTATATTCGATGTCGGTGCATCGGCTTCGTATGCCCGCTATTCTTTCCAGAACGATCACAGTTCCAGCTTTATGGGCAATCCCAACCGCTTCAGCATAGGCTTCCGTGTGTTGCCGCGCTGGTATGCCATGGTGGGTGCATCGCCTTACAGCAGTGTAGGATACGTCATCCAGACCGAAGAAGAGGTGGAAGGAATGCCCGGAAGCTATACTTATTCGTTATTTGAAGGATCGGGAGGCTTATACCGCTGTTATCTTACCAATGCCTTTGCACTGACCAAAAATCTGTCGGTAGGTGTGAATCTGGGCATCATACTGGGAACAGTTACTCAAAGTGAAACACAGGAGAGTGCCATTGTGGAATATGAATCTTCCAAACGTGCCTTTTACGCCGACTTCGGAGTACATTATGAATTCAATACTACCGGAAGGCAGAAGTGGGCGGCCGGGTTAGTATTTGCTCCCTCCCTTCAAATCAGCCACGACAATAATCTGACTTATAGTAATTCCTCTACCAGCGACAACCTTGACAAGAGTTACCATAGCCGGACGCAATACCTGCCCATGCACATCGGCAGCGGAGTGTCCATGACTACCGAACGTTGGGTGGTTACCGCTGACTACAATTATCTGGACTGGAGCCGTAACACTTCCTCCTACACTTCCATGAAATATGAGAATCAGCACAAGATGAATATCGGGGGGATTTATACCACAAACCCACGCTATCCCCGGTCCACTGAACTAATGGGAGGGGTAGGTTTCAGCAATTCTTATATAAATCTGAGAGGTGGAAAAATGAAGTATCTGGAGATCAGTGCCGGGGCGAGTTTTCCCATTCGTTACTCTTATCTTTCATTGGGCGCCACCTGGCGGAAACAAATAAATTCACGTAGTAGCCTAATGCAGGAAAGTCGTTTTAGCGTAAATCTGAATTTTACGTTCGGAGAAAGAATATCACGGGCAAAGCTGAAATAAGGGTAATGCAAGAAGCATAACTTCCTGTGTGATAAAACACTTGGTGTTCCACTGAGTTCAGTCGTAGTGAAACACCTGTTCAGTCGTAGTGGGAAGTACCTTCAGTCGTAGTGGGAAGTACCTTCAGTCGTAATGGGAAGTACCCTCAGTCGTAGTGAGAAGATACCCCACCTCTGTACCGATGTGAGCTAATTCCGGAAACAAGCATCGCAACAGGTTAAAGAACAGAATAATCAGCAATATAATTCTTCAGCTTCTTCCGGTAAACCTCTCCGATAGGAATACTTCTCTTGTCCAAAGCAATCTTGCTGCTTTCTATGATGCGTATGCAGTCTTTGCGTATAATAAACGAACGGTGGACGCGTATGAACTCATCGGAAGGCAGTTTCTCTTCCATATACTTCATCGTGCACAAGCTCAGCACAGGCTTTGGCTCGTCCTTGCTATAAATCTTCACATAATCACCCAATCCTTCGATATAGGATATCCGGGATATATCCAAGCGGAAAATCCGATTGTCGGACTTCACATAAATCACCTTGAGCGTTTCCGGTTGGCAAGTTTCCGTCTGAGACTTTTCGGGAAGAACGGTAAGCGGCATTTCCGTTTCACCTTTCAGGCTGAACCAACGCGAAGCCTTATTCACCGCTTCGAAAAAAACCGGAAAACTGACTTCGGATATCAGATAGTCCAATGCGTCCAGCCGAAAGCACTCGGCGGCATACCGGGGAGTATCCGCAATAAATATGACACGGGTGGACGGAGAGAGTAGCTTACTGAATTCCATCCCGTTGATGCCCTCCGTTTCTTCCTGCCCGATTCCTACAAAGTAAAGGTGTACCTTATTATCATAATAACCCTTCAAAGCCTCAATAGGATTACTGTACTTTCCACACAAAGCAAGAAAGGGTGTCTTGGCTATGAACGCTTCTAGTTGTTCACTCACCTGTCTGTCGGCATGCAAAATAGCACAAGTCAAATTCATCATCATTTCTCTTATTTTTAGAAATTAGACGGACGACTCTCGGGAAGGCTGCAACAGGGGAATAGAGAATTAGTATTTCTTCACTTCATTTAAACGATTCGTAAGGGTTTTTATGAACATATCTTCCTTCACCGGAAGCAGCACGGCACATTTCCCCCTCGTTCCGTACTTCACCAGCACATAGCGCATCACGGCGAAACGTCCTATTTTCATGGATGAGGCCCGTTCCACAGAGATAATGTCTTTCAGGGATATTTCCTCCGAACGGGAAAAGCGTCCGTAAAAAAGGAGGAGCCTGTCGTCTGTGGTCAGCGTATATGTAGTATGAATGAGTCGCTCGATGGCGATGACGAGCAGGAGCATGAAAAGGACGGCCATGACGGCATGCTGCATCCACATGGCATAAATAACGATAATCGTTGTCAGCACTAAAAACAAATATTGCCCTATAGCAATGCGGGCATGGAAGATACGATTCATTTTGTTCTGTTTTTGCCGCTAAGATAGGTATTTTTGCGGAACAGCAGGAGTTATCCTTCCAATATCTCCCGCAATTTATCACCCAACAGCTTTTCTTCCTCCAATCTCATCTTCCAGCATACCGACTTACGGAACATATACACCTGCTCGGCCGGCAAACAAAACAGTTGCTCAATCTCATCTACCGACTGCCCAACGGCAATCAGCATACAGAGCAATTCCTCATCTTTCGTAGCACCGGGAACCAACTTCTGCACCTTCTCTATAAAGTCTGGATAATGAAAAATAAATATCTCGCGGAAAACGGCTCCACGCGCTCCGCAAAGCATATCCTTCGAAGCATAGGGCGATTCATCGGAAATCATCTCTATCAAAGCCCTACTGATTTCTTTCATACACAATCGTGACATCTTTTCCACCTTAATTTATTATTTGGTTAGTCTTCTATAGACTGCAAATTTGCAGAAACTATAAGATTAAACCATAAATAACCAATGTACAATCCAATATACAAAAATGTATCTCTCTCATTATCAAGCTCAATAAAACATAAAAAAATAGAGGTAGCACTTATTTCTTTTTTAAAATGGAATTGTATCTTTGTCCGGCAAACCAAATAAACCTCCAACTTATGAAGATAAAAACATTTATGTTACTCCTCATGCTGTCAGCCGGAGCCTGTACCGTCCCCCCACATTCTTCAGGTAATCAGGACACACAGCAATGGCAGCAGACTATCCAACAGCTGAACACATTACTGAAAGAGAGAAAGCATCAGGCAGCCATTGACGAAGGCAAACAAAAGATATCCGAATTGCTGGCCGTAGCAGATCATACCGAGCCTAAAGATACAATGGTCAAATATGCCCGGCAGATGGTCAACTTCTTCTATTTCAGTTATCTGGGCAGCAAGCAATTTCGTCCCGGTATAGAATATCTGGATAGCCTCAACGATGCTCCCTTTCTGCAACAACATTGCAAACACGAACTGTTATCCGCGCGGGCAGGCTTGCACCAGATGTGCGGAGACAACGAGGCAGCCATCCGGCTGGCAGACGAATACTTGCAATTACCCGAATACGATGATGCCGACCGTTACATTCCGCAAGCCGAAATTGTCAGCGGAGTTTATATCTATTCTGGTAACGATATTCCCCAAGCTATCCGACTCCTGGAGAAAGCGATGGAATATTACCATCAGGGAGGGAAATTCCACAATATGCTCCGCATCATATCCCGACTGGGCATCTATTACCGCCTGATCGGTGAATACGAAAAAGCGGTAGCCACTAATCAGGAAGCTATCAACAGCTATAATGATAGCATAGCCCCTCCTAATATAGTGATAGCCTATGGCGAACAGGCCAACCTCTATGCCGAACTGGGCATGTACGACCGTGCCTTAGAGCTGAATTCCAAAGCCCAATATTATTCACTCCTGAAAGACAGCTTCGGGCTGGGCGATCTCTATCGCTATCGTGCAGAAATATTCCGCAGAATCCAGGATAAAGATTCCGTATTCTACTATCTGGACCGGGCCGGGAAAACTTCAGCCGAACAGGAAAGCTTTAAAGGTGTATTTGTCAACAAAGTCCTCACAGTAGATAGCTATCTGGACTATCCGGACTCTGTACAAAAGGCATTACAGCTTGCAGTAAGCATTTGTCCGGACAGTACCCGCATGCCTCAATGGGCCAGGTATGACCTGAACCTTCATTTAGGACGTGCTCTGCTGGAGACAGGTAAGGCCTCACAAGGAATACCTCTTATAGAAAAGGCAGCCCGTGGATTTGCCCGGATGGACATGATCGGAAAAGAGAAGAATGCCAACCGGATACTGATGGACTACTACCGGAGGATGAGAATGGACGATGCCTTCTTCCGTTGCTACGACCGAGACCAGCTCTTCGCTGACTCCCTGAATCTGGATGAAAAGATACGTGCCGTTGCCGCCGCCAATATCCGGTTTGATGCCGAGCGTAAAGAGAAGGAAAACAAGTTGCTTTCCGCACAAGTAGAGCTGCAACAACATCAGTTGTTCTTCAATATATACATCTCCATTGCACTGTTGTTGTTACTTATCATTTCCATTGCCTATTTTATCACTAAGAGGAAGGCAAATCGCCTGTTATTGGAAAAGCGTAAACAGGAAATACAAAAGTTAATGGCCCGTCAGCAAGAACTGAACCGGCACAACGAACTATTGGCCGGACAGATAGAACAGGCAATGGCCACCAACAACCTGAGCGCCGTCAGCCAACTGACCGGGCAAAGCCTACTCAGTAAAGAAGATGAAAACACCTTCAGAAAATCATTTGCCGCCATATATCCGCTTTACCTGCCTAAGTTGCGGGAAAAGTATCCGCAGCTCACCCGCAACGAGGAACTACTGGCCATGCTCATCTGCATGAATCAAAGTACGGATGAAATAGCCTTGATAATGGGCATCAACCGGAGTAGCGTCAATATGATCCGTTCGCGTATGCGCAAGAAAATAAACCTTACAAAAGAAGAGTCGCTGGATGAGGTTATAAAGCAATACTTATCATAAAGTCGTGAATTAATATACAGGAAAAGTACAAGCAACCCAGTTATTTTGTAGCTTTGCAGTACTTAAACATACGAAATATGATTAAAGAGTTCGACTTTTTAGTAATTGGTTCCGGTATAGCCGGCATGAGTTTCGCTCTGAAAGTGGCTCATAAAGGTAAGGTAGCACTCATCTGCAAAACGGAACTGGAAGAAGCCAATACCTTCTTCGCACAAGGGGGAATTGCCTCAGTAACCAATACACTGGTAGATAACTTCGACAAGCACATTGAAGACACCATGATTGCAGGCGACTGGATCAGTGACCGCGCCGCCGTGGAGAAAGTGGTGCGCGAGGCCCCCGGACAAATCAAAGAACTGATAGACTGGGGAGTGGACTTCGACAAGAACGATAAGGGAGACTTCGACCTCCATAAAGAAGGCGGTCACTCCGAATTCCGCATTCTGCACCACAAAGACAATACAGGTGCTGAAATACAGGAAAGCCTTATCAGAGCCGTAAAGACGCACCCCAATATCGAAATATTCAACCGCCATTTTGCCGTAGAAATCATCACGCAGCATCACATGGGTATCATCGTAACCCGCCATACCCCGGGCATCAAGTGCTACGGAGCGTATGTGCTGAATGAAGACACGGGCGAAGTGGATACTTTTCTTTCCAAAGTGACGCTGATGGCTACGGGAGGTGTAGGTGCTGTTTACCGCAACACCACCAATCCGCTGGTTGCTACCGGAGACGGTATCGCCATGGTCTACCGTGCCAAAGGTTTCGTACAGGATATGGAGTTCATCCAGTTCCACCCCACAGCGCTTTATCATCCGGGCGACCGTCCCTGTTTCCTGATTACGGAAGCGATGCGCGGATATGGTGCCGTATTACGCAATATGGGTGGTGAAGAGTTTATGCAGAAATATGACCCGCGTCTTTCTCTTGCTCCACGTGATATCGTGGCACGTGCCATCGACAGCGAAATGAAGCAACGCGGTGACGACCATGTATATCTGGACGTCACGCACAAAGATCCGGAAGAAACCAAGAAGCATTTCCCGAATATCTACGAAAAGTGCCTCAGCTTAGGTATCGATATCACCAAAGACTATATCCCGGTAGCTCCTGCCGCACACTACCTCTGTGGTGGCATCAAGGTAAACCTAAACGGAGAGTCTTCCATCAATCGCCTGTATGCCGTAGGAGAATGTTCTTGCACAGGTCTTCACGGAGGCAACCGTCTAGCTTCCAACTCTTTGATTGAAGCGGTTGTCTATGCCGATGCTGCCGCCAAACATGCGCTAAGCGTACTCGACCGCTATGAGTTCAACCACGAAATACCGGAATGGAATGCCGAAGGAACTGTGACCAACGAAGAGATGGTGCTTATTACTCAGAGCATGAAAGAAGTGAACCAGATTATGGGAGCCTATGTAGGTATCGTACGAAGCGACTTGCGTCTGAAACGTGCCTGGGTACGTTTGGATATGATATATGAGGAAACGGAAGACCTCTTTAAACGTAGCAAGGCATCCAGGGCAATTTGCGAACTGCGCAACATGGTCAATGTCGGATATCTGATTACCCGCCAGGCTATAGAACGCAAGGAAAGCCGGGGATTACACTATACGATTGATTATCCGCACGCAAAAAAATAGGATAAGGACACCCCCGTTGGCGGAATTAATTCATCCCGGGAAAGGAATGAATAAGACTCACCACAGATTACACAGATTCACACAGATTTATCAATCTAATAATCAGTAAAATAGAATCTGTGTCAATCTGTGTAATCTGTGGTAAATTAATTCATAACCCTACAGAAATGAATCCCGCCAGAAGTTAAACTAAAAACAAAATCTTATGAACATCACGAATCTGCGAAAAGAGATGGAAGAAGAGTTAGTAAGCAACATTCTTCCTTTTTGGCTGAACAAGATGACAGACAAGGTGAACGGTGGCTTTTATGGCCGTATCTCGGGAACCGGAATCTTGATGCCGGAAACAGAAAAAGGTGCTGTATTGAATGCCCGTATTCTCTGGACTTTCTCGGCAGCCTACCGTTTGCTGAAGAAAGAAGAATACCTGTCTGCGGCAATGCGTGCCAAACGCTATGTGATAGATCATTTCTATGACAGGGAGTTCGGCGGCATTTACTGGTCGCTCGATTATAAAGGTCACCCATTGGATACAAAGAAACAAATCTATGCTATCGGCTTTGCCATCTATGGTCTGAGCGAATATCATCGTGCCACGGGTGATACCGAGGCTTTGGAATATGCCGTTCGTCTGTTTGAGGATATCGAGAAGTATAGCTTTGATTCTGTGAAGAATGGCTATTGCGAGGCTCTTACCCGGGAATGGGGAGAGATTGCCGATATGCGTCTTAGCGATAAAGACGAGAACGAACGTAAGACAATGAACACCCATTTGCATATCTTGGAGCCCTATACTAATTTGTACCGTGTGTGGAAAGATGATCGCCTCAAGAGGCAACTTCGCAATTTGATAGAATTATTCACGGATAAGATTCTTAATCCTAAGACAGGACATCTGGAATTGTTTTTCGATGACAATTGGCGGAGTAAGTATCGCATTGTTTCTTACGGACATGATATAGAAGCTTCCTGGCTGATACATGAAGCCGCTTTGATTCTGGATGATAAAACTTTACTGGAAAAGGTAGAACCTTTAGTTGAGTTTATTGCCGCTGCAGCTGATGAAGGACTGACACCTGACGGTGCCATGATTTATGAAACTTTTCTGGGTAAGCAGAAGACCGATACCGACCGTCATTGGTGGGTACAGGCAGAAAATGTGGTGGGACATGTCAATCTTTACCAATATTTTGAAGATGAAGTAGCATTGCAGAAAGCATTCCGTTGCTGGGACTTCATCAAGAAGCATTTGGTGGATTACGGGAATGGTGAGTGGCATTGGAGTGTGCGTGCTGACGGCACGGTGAATATTGAAGATGACAAGGCTGGATTTTGGAAATGCCCGTATCATAACGGACGTATGTGTATGGAGATAATGGAACGTTTTTCATAAAATGGTTTAGAGGTTAGAATGAGAAGAACGATTGGATTTTGTGTTGTGTTGTGGATAGGGATTGCGTTACAAGCGCAGTCCCTTTATCCTGATTTCAGTAAAATGAATTTCGGTTGTGATGGAAATAGCATCACGGCGGGTGAACAATGGTCGAAGACGGTGGTCGAGCTGCTTGGATTTTCCACCCATCATAATGTAGCGGTAGGTTCTGCAACCTGGGCCTGTCATTCCGATACACAGGATTATGGAAGTGCAGGTTTTGCAGGGATATCCGGTGGTTGGCGTCCCACAGAAGACAGCCATGAATTGCAGATGCGGCATAATAATGTTTCTAAAGTTCACATCCAGAAATTCATTGCCGAAGTGGAAAACGGGCAATATCCCGTTCCCGATGTCTTTGTCTTCTCTATGGGGACAAATGACAAGAACCTTGGTTCTGCCGAAGAGTCCTTGAAAGGTAAGACTCTTGCTGAAGTGGACGTTACCACTATGGCAGGTGGTGCCCGTTGGGCTATACAGACCATTCTGGAACATTATCCCAAATGTCGTGTTTTTGTTTGTACCCCTATTCAGACCGGTGATGTAACCCGCAATGAACGTAATCTGGAGAAGATTGCCATTCTGCGTGAAATCTGCCGTGCTCTTTCCGTACAACTGATAGATTGTTACTCCAATAGTGGTATAACCGAGAAATTCGAACAGCCTTCGGGCAGGGGACGCTATCTGCGCGATGGCTTACATCCCGATAAAGAAGGGCAGGAGTTGATGGGGCGTTATATTGCGAAAGAAATACGGAATAATTTCTTTTAGGTGCGGGTCGATTTCTTTCTGTAGGGTTATGAATATAATTTTAGGCGCGGATTACGCGGATTACACGGATTACACGGATTCTTTTCCTGTAATATAGTGTGATAGCGCAGCCATTAATCCGTGTAATCC